>Ga0265297_10005172_pt1 | contig 20309 bp, 20 predicted proteins | sample Munlanlwell13791_FD_192502 | JGI IMG/M metagenome (GOLD analysis project Ga0265297, IMG submission 192502) | Leachate microbial communities from a municipal landfill in Southern Ontario, Canada - Leachate well 137-91 | ecosystem: Engineered > Solid waste > Landfill > Unclassified | place...
TCTGCCTGATCGACTTCGATCATTTCAAGAACATCAATGATGCCCACGGCCACAAGACCGGCGATGCCCTGCTGGTCAAACTGGCGCACGTGATCAAGAACAACCTGAACGAAGGCGACACGCTGGCTCGCTGGAGCGGCGACGAATTCGTGATCCTGCTGCCGGAACTGGCCAGAGCGGATTTCGCGCGTCAAATAGCGCAGCGGCTGGTCGATGCCATGCACCAGACTTTTGAACTGGATGGGCTGGCGGTCAACATCACCTGCAGCATGGGGGTCGCGCTCTATCCCGATGACGGCAAGGAAGTCGGCGCGCTGCTGGCGCAGGCAGACCGCGCCATGTTCCATGCCAAATCACAGGGACGCAATAATTTCCAGATGTTCTGCGACATGGCGGAGAAAGGCTTGGGCAAGACCGAATTCGACACCCAGTCGCGCCTGGCACAGGCGATTCGCGACAAGCGCATCGCGGTATGGTTTCAGCCTCTGGTCGCGGCCCGTCCGCACAGGAATGGCGGAGTGCGCCTGGCGGGGGTCGAGGCGCTGGCGCGCTGGCATGACGAAAAAGCAGGCTGGATATCGCCGGCCGTATTCATAACGATGGCGGAGAGCCTCGGACTGATCGGCGAGCTCGGAGGTCTGGTGCGACGCCAGGCCCTGGAGCAGTTCCGGCAATGGCGCAAAGTGCATCCCAGGCTTCATCTCGCGCTCAACATTTCCAAGCGCCAGTTGTTCGCGGCGAATTTCATCGACGCACTGAAGGAGGACATGCAGTTCTACGGCGTTCCTCATACCGCAGTGACGCTCGAAATCACCGAATCAGTGGCGATGATGGATGTCGAGTTCGCCGAGGAGCGCCTGAGGCAGCTCTCGGCCGCCGGCTTCACGCTGTCCATCGACGACTTCGGCACCGGCTACGCCTCGCTTTCGCAGTTGCATGAGCTGCCGGTCGGCGAACTGAAAATCGACATCTCGTTCATTCGTCGCATTCACACCCCGGAAGGCCTGCGCATGGTGCAAGCGATCCTCAGCATGGCCCAAGCCCTGGAACTGCGCACGGTCGCGGAAGGCATCGAGGACGAAAACACCGCCGTCATCCTGCGCAAGCTCGGCGTGGATCTGCTGCAGGGATACCATCTCGGGCGCCCCTGCACGGCGGACGAATTCATCGCCCTGCCGCTGTTCAATTCCGCGGCGCCCGAACTGCACAGCGCGTAGTTGCGTGGTACAGCGGAAACGCCCCAGTGTTACCAGGGCATCAGTCGAGCTCGACCAGACCGCCCGCCGTGCGAATGTAGGCCAGCAGTTGCGGCGCTTCATCGACGGCGCAGGCGTGCACATCCAGCCGTGACGCCAGATCGACGGCCGCCAGCGCGGTCCTGATGCGCTCTGGCTGCGAATGAAAGCCTTCCAGCTTCATCAGGCGGCAGCCGCGATCGGGCAGCCTCGACGCCGGATGAAACGGCACATCCCATTGAATCAGGGTCGGCAGCAAACCGTCGCCGGGCAGGTGGCCGTCGGGCGGCACGGTGATGCGCCAGCGATAATCGCCGCGCTCCATGGGCAGGATGTCGCCCGGATCTTCGGTGCTGACCGCTGCGTCGCGCACAATGTCGTCGCTGCGCGCCACCCAGTGGATCAGTCGCGGCCGGTCTGCCGGCAGCGACTCCTGCCGATCCAGCGCAAACCAGCGCGGCCGCGCGGGCGGCGGCGCCTGCGGGTCGATCGCGATCAGTTCCAGGTAGAAGCCTTCGCCCAGATGCAGCAGACGATTGTGGGTGCCCATGCCGCTGTGGCAGCCGCCTTGCTCGAGCGTGACACCGAGGCGACGCTCCAGCCACGCCGTGCCGCGATCGAGGTCGCGCGCGGCGAGGACGAGGTGATCGGGTACCGCCATGCAGCTCAGGTTTTTGGCTTCAGATGGACGTGGCCGTGGGACCGGCCGACCGGCGTATAGCCGTGATGATGTTCGCGCCCGGAATCGATCTCGACGTCGATCAGGTTGAGCTGGCCGTGCCGCACGCCGCGCTCGGCGATCAGCGCGTCCGAAAAGTCGCGCACGGCAGCGGTCGGCCCGCGCAGGATCACGCTTTCGAGGCAGTTCTCGTGATCGAGATGGGCATGCAGCGTCGCCACCGTAAGATCGTGCTGGCCATGCTGCAGGGCGGTGAGCCGTTCGGCCAGGTCGCGCTCATGGTGGTTATAGACATAGGACAGGCTGGCGACGCAATGCGTTGCCTCGCCGCGCTTTTGCCGCGCTTGTTCAAGATGCGCGCGCAGCAGATCGCGCACGGCTTCGGACCGGTTCTTGTAGCCCCGCTCGGCGATCAGCCGGTCGAATTCCGCGGCCAGATCAGCGTCCAGGGAAATCGTGATCCGTTCCATCTCAGGACTTTCCGCTCATTTCCAGAACCTGCTCGACCACGCCGCCGCGCTTGAGGAATTCCAGCCGGTGCTCGCGATCCATGCGGACGACGCGGTCCAGATAATCGAGATTGCGGTCTATCGATTCCATGTAGAAGTCCCTGTCGTCGTCCCGCTCCCGGCCGAAATGCTTTTTCAAATGCGCCGAGAGGCCGTTCAGATCCTTGTCGAGACGGGTCTTGGTCATGCGATAGAACGTGGCCGTGCCTTCGAGCAGCTCGTGCACATTGCCGAAGCCGCCCATCTGCGCCTCCTCGAACTCGAAATAGAGGAAGAGCAGGCGCTCGATGTACTCGCGATTGGCCATCTGCCCGATCAGATCGGCCGTGGCGGTAGCGAAGGCCGCACGCTGCTGTTGCAGGTTGTCGAACTTCACCCAGTCGGGGTGCTTGCGGTGATCGGTAAGCATGATCACCTTGACCGTGGTTTCGAGCAGGTCCGGCGGCAGGCCGGCCAGATGTTTTCTGGCAAAGTCCACGCCGCGCAGCACATGGCTGCCGGTGAACTGCGCGCCGGTGCCGCTGGCCTCTTCGTCGCTCATCAGGTAGCCGATGTCGTGCAACAGGGCGCCGATCAGCGCGGCATCGATGTGATCGGGATCCAGCCCCTGACCGGCCAGATGCAGGCCGTGCAGCATGCGCGCCGCACACAGCACGACTTCGTTGGTGTGGACTCGATTGTGATACAGCGTCTTCAGCTTCTGGTAGCCCGCCAACCGGCCGTCGAAGGCGCGATCCACCAGGGCGAAGGCATCGACGATCCGCCTCAGATCATGGTCCGGTGCAAAAGCCAGGACAATCCTGCAGACCTCCGCCGCCACCTCTCCGGTATCGCGGGTATTGCCAAGCGCAGTAAAGGGGCTGTCGTAGGTCATATCTTGCGTTGCGCAAGGTCCGTATGCTTGAGGCTAAATCCTAGCAGAGCGCCATCCGAAAATAGCGGCTGGCCGGAAAAAAGGCCTGTTGATCCGGCGGTTCGCTCGACATCGGGCGCAACGGCCATCATCAAAATGTTGACCCAGATTAAACCGCCGCAACCCGGGCGCGTTATGCTGCATCGCACACGCAATGCACCAAGCATCTTCTCCAGGGGATCTTGCCATGTCAGATACCGATAAGATCGACGCCGTCATAGACCACCATCGTCGCGACGGCACGCGCCTGATGCAGATCCTGCGCGAGATTCAGGAGCAGCTCGGCTGGCTCTCGCCGGCGACGCTGACCCGAGTGGCCGAGGCGGTCGGCTGGCCGCGCGCCATGGTAAGCGGCACTGCCTCCTTTTACAGCTTCTTCCACACCCGGCCGCGCGGCAAGTATTGCGTGCTCTGGTCCGACAACATCACCGATCGCATGCTGGGCAATGCCGATCTGATGGACGCCATGTGCAAGAAGCTCTGGCTGGAGCCCGGCCGCGTTTCGGAAGACGGCCTGGTCAGCGTGAACACCACTTCCTGCACCGGCATGGGCGACCAGGGCCCGGCGCTGCTGGTGAACTACCGTGCCATTACACGCATGACGCCGTCCCGCGTCGGCGAGATGGTCGGCCTGATCCGCAACCAGACGCCCGTCGCCGAGTGGCCCGCCGAATGGTTCGCCGTCGACGACAACATCCGTCGCAAGGACATCCTGCTCGCTCACGACCTCGTTCCTGGTCAGGCGCTGTCCGCCGCGCTGGAGCGCGGCCCGGAAAAGATGCTGGCCGAGATCAAGGGCGCGAGGCTGCGCGGACGCGGCGGCGCCGGCTTTTCGACCGGCCTCAAATGGGAGGCCTGCCGCAATGCCGACGGCAGCGGGGCCAATCCCGCGCATTACGTCGTCTGCAATGCCGACGAAGGCGAGCCCGGCACCTTCAAGGATCGCGTGCTGCTGACCTCGTATGCCGACCTGGTGTTCGAGGGCATGAGCATCGCCGGCCTGGTGGTCGGCGCGAAGAAAGGCCTGCTCTATCTGCGCGGCGAGTACCGCTACCTGCTCGAACCTCTGGAGTCGGCGCTGGCGGCACGGCGCGAAGCCAATCTTCTGGGGAAGAACATCCTCGGCAGCGACTTCGAGTTTGATATCGAAATCCATCTCGGCGCCGGCGCCTACATCTGCGGCGAAGAATCCGCCCTGATCGAATCGCTGGAGGGCAAGCCGGGCCGGCCGCGCATCCGGCCGCCCTTCCCTGTCACCAACGGCTATCTCGCCCAGCCGACCACGGTCAATAACGTCGAAACGCTCGCCGCCTCCTGCCTGATCGCCGCCCACGGCAGCGAATGGTATGCGCAGCACGGCACCGATAAATCGACCGGCACCAAGCTCCTGTCGGTCAGCGGCGACTGCGAGCGCCCCGGCATCTACGAGTACCCCTACGGCGTCACCGTGCGCCAGGTTCTGGAAGACTGCGGCGCCACAGATTCGCAGGCCGTGCAGAATTCAGGCCCGTCCGGCGTCTGCGTGGCGGAAGCGGAGTTCGGCCGCAGGATCGCCTTCGAGGACCTGCCCACGGCCGGTGCCTTCATGGTCTTCGACGAAACCCGCGACATGTTCGAGGTGGCGCGCAACTTCGCCCACTTCTTCGCCCACGAGTCCTGCGGCTTCTGCACCCCCTGCCGGGTCGGCACGACCCTGGTGCGCAACATGATGGACAAGATCGCGCGCCAGCACGGTTCGCCCTACGACATCGACGAACTGTTCAAGCTGCATCGCCTGATGCAGGGCGCCAGCCACTGCGGGCTGGGCAACAGCGCCTGCAATCCGGTGTTCGACACCCTGAACAAGTTCCGTCCCGCCTACGAGCGCCGGCTCCAGTCGCTCGACTACGAACCGGCCTTCGATCTCGACGCCGCCCTGTCGCAGGCGCGACAGATGACCGGTCGCGACGATGCCGCCGCGCACTTTGCAGCGAACTCGCAAGACGAGGCAAAAGCATGAACCAGACCAATACCTTTCAGCTCGACGGCGAAGAAATTCCCTTCACGCCGGGACAAACCATCATCCAGGCGGCAACCGCGCACGGCACCTACATTCCCCACCTGTGCTGGCACCCCGATTTCAGCCCCTACGGCTCTTGCAAGCTGTGCACGGTCAAGGTCACTGGCCGCTTCGGCTCTTCGTGCACCATCGAAGCCCAGGCCGGCATGGAGGTCGAGAACCGCACCGCCGAGCTCGACGACAAGCGTCGCACGCTGCTGCAGATGTTCTTCGTCGAAGGCAACCACTTCTGCCCGTCGTGCGAGAAAAGCGGCGGCTGCACCCTGCAGGCGACAGCCTACGAACTGAAGATGATGTCGCCGCACTTCGACATGTTCTATCCCGACCGCCCGGTCGATGCGTCGCATCCCGACATCCTGCTCGATTTCAACCGCTGCATCATGTGCGGACTGTGCGTCGCCGCGTCGCGCGAGATCGATGGCAAGAACGTCTTCGCCATGGGCGGGCGCGGCCTCCTGGGCCGGCGGGTGCACATCAGCAGCGAGAGCGGCAAGTTGGCCGATACCGACTTCGCCGTCACCGACCGTGCTGCGAGCATTTGCCCGGTGGGCGTGATCCTGCGCAAACGCAAGGGCTTCGCCGTGCCGATCGGCGAGCGCAAGTACGATCTCGCGCCGATCAGCGAGCACGTCACGGAGAAAGCGCCATGAACGCCCCGATGCCCCCGCCCAAAAAGCTGCGTGTCGCCACCACCAGCCTCGCCGGCTGTTTCGGTTGCCACATGTCCTTCCTCGACATCGACGAGCGTCTGCTGAAGCTGCTCGACCTGATCGAATTCGACCGCTCGCCGATCACCGACATCAAGCATTGCGGACCCTGCGACCTGGGCATCATCGAAGGCGGGATCTGCAATGCAGAGAACGTGCATGTGCTGCGCGAATTCCGCAAGAACTGCAAGATCATCCTCGCGCTGGGCGCCTGCGCGATCAACGGCGGTCTGCCGGCGCAGCGCAACCACCTCGACCTGCGCGACGTGCTGGAAGAGGTGTACCAGACCGAACACCTGCTCGGGCGCGGCGGCATTCCCAACGATCCGGAACTACCCCTGCCGCTCAACAAGGTGCACCCGATCCATGAGGTCGTGAAGGTCGACTACTTCCTCCCCGGCTGCCCGCCGTCCGCCGATGCGATCTGGAAGTTGCTGACCGATCTGCTGGCCGGGCGCACGCCGACACTCGGCCACGGCCTGCTCCATTACGACTGATTTACGACCAAGTTACCACCGAGACCGCCATGAGCTTCGAACTCGAAACTGCCATCTCCCCCGACAAGCTGCGTCGCGTCGCCATCGATCCTGTGTCGCGGGTCGAGGGCCACGGCAAGGTTACGATCCTGCTCGACGACGACAACAAGGTGCACCAGGTGCGCCTGCACATCGTCGAATTCCGCGGCTTCGAAAAATTCATCCAGGGCCGCCCCTACTGGGAAGTGCCGGTCATGGTGCAACGCCTGTGCGGCATCTGTCCGGTCTCGCATCATCTGGCGGCGTCGAAGGCGCTGGACATGATGATGGGCGTGAAGCAGCTGACGCCGACGGCGGAGAAGGTTCGCCGCCTGATGCATTACGGCCAGATCCTGCAATCCCACGCGCTGCACTTCTTCCATCTCGCCTCGCCCGACCTGCTGTTCGGCTTCGGCTCCGACGTCGCCGCACGCAATGTCGTCGGCGTCATCGGCGCGCATCCGGAAATCGCCAAAAAGGGCGTGCTGCTGAGGAAATTCGGCCAGGAGATCATCCGCATGACGGCCGGCAAGCGCGTGCATGGCACCGGCTCGGTTCCCGGCGGGGTGAACAAGTCCCTCGCGCCCGACGATCGGGCGGAACTGCTCAAGGACATCTACCAGATGGTGGCGTGGAGCCGCGAGGCCGTCGGCATGATCCGCAACCTGTTCGAACAGAACCTCGCCGAGTACAACGAATTCGGCCGCTTCCCCTCCGCCGGCATGTGCATGGTTCGCGCCGATGGCGCCATGGATCTCTATCACGGCGGCCTGCGCGCACGCGACATCGACGGCAACACGCTGTTCGACCATTTCAACTATGGCCGCTACTGGGAGGTCATCGAAGAGGACGTGAAGCCATGGTCCTACATGAAGTTCCCCTTCTTCAAGTCATTGGGACCGGACGATGGCTCCTACCGCGTCGGGCCGCTTTCCCGCGTCACCCTTTGCGACAGCATCCCGACGCCGCTGGCCGACAAGGAGCGCGAGGAATTCATGGCCTTCGACGGCGGCAGCGTCACCGGCGCGACGCTCGGCTATCACTGGGCGCGCATGATCGAGATGCTGCATGCGGCGGAGAGCATCAAGGATCTGCTGCACGATGACGACATCAGCGGCCACGACCTGATGGCCACCGGCCAGCGCCAGGAACGGGGCGTCGGCGTCATCGAAGCGCCGCGCGGCACGCTGATCCACCACTATCGCGTCGATGAAAACGACCTGGTGATTCGCGCCAACCTGATCGTGTCGACCACGCACAACAACCATGCGATGAACACCGCCGTGCGCGAAGTGGCGAAGAAATACCTCAACGGCCGCGAAATCACCGAAGGGCTGCTCAACCACATCGAGGTCGCGATCCGCGCCTTCGACCCCTGCCTCTCCTGCGCCACGCACGCGCTGGGCCAGATGCCGCTCGAAGTCGCCATAGTCGGCGCTGACGGTACGGTGATCGACGAGGCCACGCGCGACCATCGCGGCCTCACGCACGAAATTAGCGGTATACGCAGCATCCCTTGACCCCGCCCCTGCTTTACCACGGAGAACAACAGATGAAAAAGCTGCTCGTAGCATTGTTCGTTTTGTGCGCCGCCGTCCAGGCCCAGGCGCAGGACAAGACCCAACTCGACAAGGCCAAGGCCGAGGGCAAGGCTTCGTTCTACGCCAACATCACCGCGGTCGAGCCGATCATCAAGGCGTTCACGACCGACACCGGCGTCACGGGTGAATACACGCGGATTTCGACATCGAAGTTCGTCGCCACCATGATCACGGAGTTCGAAGCCGGCAAGCTGATGGCCGACGTGGTGCAGGCGCCGCTGCCGGTGCTCGATCTGCTCAAGGACAAGGGCGTGCTCGCGAGCTATCGTTCCCCCGCCGCCGCGGGATATCCCGACTGGACCAAGAAAGACGACAAGGTCCAGATCTTCGGCATCGAGTACGTGGCCCTGATCTACAACAAGGAAAAGGTGAAGGCGGCCGATGCGCCCAAGCGCTACGAGGATCTGGCGCTGCCGAAGTGGAAGGACAAGATCGTCATGCCCAACCCGGCCAACCACGCCACGACCATTTCCTGGCTGATCGGGCTGAAGGAGAACATCTTCAAGACCGAAGCCGAGTGGCGGACCTTCCTGCAGGGCCTCGCCGCCAACAAGCCGATGTTCGTCGCCTCCTTCGGCCCGACCCCGGCGCCGATCGAAAGCGGCGAGAAGCTGATCGCCATTTCGATGCCCAAGTACATCGTCACCAAGGCGCCGGCTCCGCTCGATTGGGCGCGGGTGTCGCAACCGCTGATGGGCACGCCGCGCGCCATCGCCGTGGCATCGAAGGCGCCGCATCCGGCCGCGGCGCGCGCCTTCGTCGATTACTGGCTGTCGAAGAAATCCATGGAAATGCTGGCAAAAGACGTCGGCGAATACGTGCTGGCACCCGGCATCTACCCGCCCATCGACGGCATCAAGGACGCCAAGGTGATCGCCATCCGTGAACTGTCGGACGCGGAGATCCAGAAGTGGGGCGCCGAGTTCAAGAAAATCTTCGACGTGAAATAGCCCTTGCGGCATGCGTCGAACCCGCCGCCCGCCCCGATTCGGCGGGCGGTTTTTTGTCGATTTTCGGGCGCAGCGGCGAATCGCTGCCCGCACTGAAGGCCTTCCGGGACATAGACCATGGAAATCCGCATCCGCGGCGTCAGCAAGTTTTACTACTCCGACGGCAAGACCATCAAGGCGCTGGATGACGTCAACCTGACCATCCCGTCCAACAAGATCTTCACCCTGCTCGGCCCCAGCGGCAGCGGCAAGACCACGCTGCTGCGCTGCATCGTCGGGCTCGAAACGCCCGATATCGGGGAAATCAGCATCGGCGACGAGGTGGTGTGGTCGAAGGACAAGAACATCTCCGTGCCGCCGGAGAAGCGCGGCCTCGGCATGGTGTTCCAGACCTACGCGATCTGGCCGCACATGAATGTTTTCGACAACGTGGCCTACCCGCTGCAGGTGCGCAACGTTCCGAAGGACGAGATCCGCAAGCGGGTCGCCGAGACCCTGCGCTTCGTGCAGATGGAGGGTTTCGAGCGGAGGCCGGCCACCAAGCTCTCCGGCGGACAGCAGCAGCGCGTCGCGCTGGCGCGCGCGCTGGTGGCCGCGCCCAAGGTCATCCTGTTCGACGAGCCGCTGAGCAACCTCGACGCCAAACTGCGAGAGGAAACGCGCAAGGAATTGCGCGCCTTCCTCGGCAAGCTGCAGATCACCGCGATCTATGTGACCCACGACCGCGTCGAGGCGCTCGCGCTGTCGGATTCGATCGCCGTGATGCGCGCCGGGCAGATCGTCGAAATCGGCACGCCGCAGAAAATCTACTTCGATGCCGACCACCGCTTCGTCGCCGACTTCATCGGCCGCGCCAACCTGGTCAAGGCCACGGTCATCGCCGAAGAAGGCGGCTGCACCGTCGTCGATTCGGGGCTGGGCAGGATAGTCTGCCAGCACCGCGACATTCCCATCGGCAGCGAGGCCACGCTGTGCATCCGGCCGGAGTTCATCCGCATCGTCAGCGGCGCGGCGCCGGCCGCCGGCAACCTCATCAACGGCCGCATCGAGTCGCTAGTGTTCGTCGGCGAGGCCTACGAGGCGGAGATCGCCGTCGGCGACGAGCACCTGCTCGCCAGGACCGATCCGGACGCAAAGCTGAAGGAAGGCGACGCCGTGAGCTTCACACTGGACCCCGCGCACTGCCTGCTGGTCGCGATCTGAGATGGATGGTGGCAATGGATAATGCGCGCACCCGGCTGACCTGGCTGCTGATAGCGATCGTCGGCGCGCTGACGGTATGCCCGGTGGTGATGCTGGTGCTCGGCAGCTTTTCCGAGGGGCTGACCGCATTCGGCCACTTCACCGTGGACAAGTATGTCGCGGCCTATACCGATCCGGGATTCTTCGAGGTGATGGTCAACACAGCCATCTTCGTGCTGGCGTCGTCGCTGCTGTCCACGGTGCTGGCCATCTTCCTCGCCTACCTCAACACCCGCACCGACATTCCCTTCAAGGGCCTGTTCGGGGTCATCTCGATCGTGCCGATGATGATCCCGCATCTGCTGTTCGCGGTGAGCTGGGCCCTGCTGCTCAATCCCTCGAACGGGCTGCTCAACCTCGGGCTGAAGGAAGCGTTTGCGCTGGACAGCGCGCCGCTCAACATCTACTCGATGTGGGGCATGATCCTCGTGGAAGGCCTGCTCGACCTGCCGATCGCCTACCTGATCATCGCGCCGGCCATGGCGTCCTTCGACGTGGCGCTGGAAGAGTCGTCGCGCGTGTGCGGCGCCGGCACCTGGCGCACGCTGCTCAGGATCACCCTGCCGGTGTTGCGGCCGGCCATCCTCGCCGCCTTCATCCTCGGCGTGGTGCGCAGCCTGGCCTCCTTTGCCGTGCCCTCGGTGATCGGCATGCCCGGTCGCGTCCATGTGCTGGCCACCTACCTGTACGAAATGATCGCCACGGGCTTCGCCACCGACTACGGCAAGGCCGCTGCCGTCGGCATGAGCGTGCTGGTGGCCTCGGTCACCCTGATCATCGTCTATCGGGCGCTGACGGCGGAGAGCGAAAAATTCGTCACCATCTCCAGCCGCGGTTTCCGGCCCTCCGTGATCGAGCTCGGCAATGCCCGCATGCCGCTGTTCGGCCTCGTCGCGCTGCTGTCCTTCGTGCTGATCGTGCTGCCGGTGGCGGTGCTGATCTACACCTCGCTGGTGCCCTACTCGATGGTGCCCAGCGCGAAAGCCTTCTCGATGATGAGCCTGAAGCACTGGACCGACGTACTCAACGACCCGATTTCGCTGCTCTCGCTGAAGAACAGCCTGTTCCTGGCGGTGGTCGGAGCGACACTGGGCGTGATCCTCTCGGTTTTCGTCGCCTATGTCATCGTCAAGGTGAAGACGCGGGCTGCCGGGGTGCTCGAATCGCTGAGCTATCTCTCGTTCTCCTTCCCCGGCATCGTGATCGGCGTCGGCTTCATGTGGTTCTTCGTGCAGACGCCCCTCTACGCGACCATCTGGGCGCTGCTGCTGGGCTACATCGCCACCTACCTGCCCTACGGCATCCGCCCGATGTCCAGCGCCTTCATCCAGATCCACAGCCACCTGGAAGAGTCGTCGCTGGTATGCGGCGCGAGCCCGCTGACGACCATGCGCCGCATCATCGTGCCGCTGCTGATTCCGGGCATCGTCTCGGGCTGGATACTGATGGCGTCGATGTTCGTCCGCGAACTGACGCTGTCGGTCGTGCTCTCGCGCCCCGGCACCGAAGTTCTCGCAGTGCAGATCCTGCGCTTCTCCGAGGACGGGCTGTGGGGCAAGCTTTCGGCGCTGGGCATCGTCATGATCCTGATCTCGACCACGCTGGTGGTCATGGCGACGCTGGTCGGCAACCGCTTCAAGGCGGTCCAGGGGTAGCACGGCCATGACCGCGCCTGTGCTCATTTTCGGCTGGGGCAACCCCTCGCGCGGCGACGATGCGCTGGGGCCGCTGTTCGTCGAGCAAATCATCGCGCTGGCCGCGAGGCACCCGGAATGGGGCGAAGTCGACTGCCTGACCGATTTCCAGTTGCAGGTGGAACACGCGCTCGACCTGCAAGGCCGCCGCCGCGTGCTCTTCGTCGACGCCAGCCTCGATGCGCCGGCGCCCTTCTCGGTCAAACCCCTCGAACCGGCGCGAGACGCAAGCTTCACCACCCACGCGATGACGCCCGAGGCGGTGATGCACGTTTACGTCGAATTGCATGACGAGGCTCCTCCGCCATGCACCCTGCTCGCGATCCGCGGCGAAGGCTTCGAACTCGGCGAGGAAGTGTCACCCGCCGCCGCAAGCCATCTGGAAGCCGCGCTGGCGTGGGCAGAAACATGGCTTGCGGAGTGATTTGGCGCGCCCGAAATGAATGAATCGGGCAATGAACAGGGGCTGCCTCCGTATGCGGACTGAATCAGTTGTGCCCAGAAGAGACCTACAGATTTCTCGATAACTGACGCTCAACGCTCAGCTCATTTTGGCGGGATTTGAGACGGGCAGCAATGAAGCCTGATCGAAGCGGTCGTCCCAGTTGCCTACCGCCGTCTCGCCAGCGCCGATTCTTGACCTGCCCGGCGCCCTGCGCCAGGAAGGCAATGAACCGCCCCTGCCAACTCCGTCGCGGTTGAATTGCGCCAGGCGTTGTACATTCGCACTTTGACGCCAGCCTGCCCGTTATCCATACAAGCAAGGCGCGTTTCCCCAGACAGGGCTTCGTGCAGATACGCTATCCGAAATCCTTCTTCAAGCTGCTGTTCGTCGGCTTCATGCTGGCGGTGTTGCCGTTGCTGGTCGGCCTGCTCGGCAACATCCTGGCCATCGAGCGGCTGGCGGCGCAGAGCCAGCGCGCGGTCTATGACGCGGCGCGGATCGCCCATGCCAGCCGCGAGTTGAACGATACCGCGGCCTCGCTGGAACGCGCCGCGCAGCAAAGCACCGTGCTGCGCGACGCCGTGCTGTGGCAGGGCTATAACAGCTTGCGCGTGCGCTTTCGCGACGCCGGCAAGCGGTTGGCAGAGATGCCGCTGGAAGCGGAAATACGCAAGACGCTCGACGACCTGCTCCAAGGCGAAGCCGTGCTCCACGAAACCCTGACGCAGGCCGGGCCGATGGCCAAGGAAGCGGTGGCGACGGCCCGCCGCTACGCCGAAATCTCCACAGCGACTCGCAGCCTGCTGGAGCGTTCGAGCACCCTGATCGACCGCGAGGCCGAGGCCTTGCGCGAGCTGGCGGAGCAGACCGAGTCGCAGGCGCGCATGCAGTTGTTCGTGCTGTTTCCGCTGGCGATCTTCGTCGTGGCCGGCTTCACTTACCTGCTGGCGCGGCCGATCACCGAGTTGAACCAGGGCATCCGCGACTTGGGCGAGCGCCGCCTCGACAAGCGGATCGAGGTCACCGGGCCGGAAGACCTGGAGCAGCTCGGCCGCCAGCTCGACTGGCTGCGCCTGCGCCTGATCCAGTTGGAGGAACAGAAGAGCCGCTTCCTGCGCCATGTTTCGCACGAGTTGAAAACGCCGCTGACGATCCTGCGCGAAGGCTCGGAACTGCTGGCCGAAGAAGTGACCGGCGGGCTTTCGGCGCGGCAGCGCGAGATCGTGCATATACTCAGGCAGAACAGCCTCGAATTGCAGCGCCTGATCGAAACCCTGCTGCGCCACGGCGAGGTCGAATTCCACCTGGCGCCGGTCAAACTGCAGATGGTGAAGCCGGCCGAGATCATCGCCGCAATCGTCGAGCGGCACAAACTGGCATGTACGCCGCGGCGCATCCGGGTGAGCCTGAAGATGGAGGATTTCGCCATGCAAACCGATCCCGAACGCTTACGGGTGGCGCTCGATAACCTGCTGTCGAACGCCACCAAGTATTCCCCCGACGACGGCGAGATCGTCGTCACGACGAGAACAAAGGAAGCCTGGGCGATTTTTGAAGTGCTCGACCAGGGGCCGGGGGTGGCGCCGGCGGATCGCGAGCGCATCTTCGAGCCCTTTTACAAGGGCAGCGCGGACGCCGCCGGTGCGGTGCGCGGCAGCGGCCTCGGCCTGTCCATCGTGCGCGATCACGTGCTGGCGATGGGCGGTGATATCGCGGTCGGCGAAGGCCAGGGGCGCTTCACGGTGACGCTGCCGCTGGGCATATCATGAGCGCCACACGCCGCGTTGCGATCCTGCTTTGCAGCCTGTTGCTGCTGTCGATGCTGAGCAGTTGCGCGCTGCTCAAGCCGCCGCGCGAGGCCTACTGGCTCGACCCGCAGGGGCCGCGTCCGGGCAGCGATGCGGTATCGCTGCTGCACTATGCGGCCTATGCGAACCGCCTCGGCAGCAAGCAGCTCACCGAGGAAACCGAGCGCGTGCGCCTGGCCTGGACCGCCGAAAAGACAGATTTCCGGCTGCTGCAATACGCGCTGGCCTTGTCGGTACCCGGCGCCTCCACTGCGGATCATCGCCGCGCCCTGCAGTTGATCGATCCCCTGTTGCGGCCGGCGGATGGCCACGACAGCGAGTTGCAGGCGCTGGCATCATTGATGCGTGCGAATCTGGCGGAGCACCGCCGCCTCGAAGACGGCAGCCATTCCATGGCGCAAAAAGCGCGGGAAGAACAGCGGCGGGCCGAAGAACTGGAGCAAAAATTGGAAGCCCTGAAAGACATCGAAAAAAGCCTGCTTCCCCGCGGCAAGCCAGTGAGGCGTGGGAAATGAGCGACACCTCCGGCAAGATCCTGCTGGTCGACGACGACGCCGACCTGCTGCGCCTGATCGCGATCCGCCTCGAAGCCGCCGGCCATATCGTCGCCACGGCATCCAGCGGCGCCCAGGCGCTGGCGCAGATGGCCGTCGATCGGCCGCAACTGGTGGTCACCGACATGCGCATGCCCGGCATGGACGGCAACGCGCTGTTCGCCGCGGTGCGGGCCAGCTACCCAACCCTGCCGGTGATCATCCTGACCGCCCATGGCACCATTCCCGAGGCCGTGGCGGCGACGCATCGCGGCGTCTTCGGCTACCTGGCCAAGCCCTACGAGGCACGGGAACTGCTCGACCTGGTGGCCAGAGCCATCGAGATTTCCCCCGCGGCGCCCGGCAGCGGCCCCGATGCCGAGGCGTGGCACACGGACATCGTCACGCGCAATGCGGCCATGGCCGACCTGCTGGCGCAGGCGAAGCTGGTCGCCGCGGGCGATGCCAGCGTGCTGTTGCGCGGCGCCTCGGGCTCGGGCAAGGAGATGCTGGCGCAGGCCATCCACAAGGCCAGCGAACGCCGCGAGCGCCCCTTCATCGCGGTGAATTGCGGCGCCATCCCCGAGAACCTGCTCGAATCGGAGCTCTTCGGCTACGTCAAGGGCGCCTTCACCGGCGCCGCCCGCGACCAGCCCGGCCTGATCCGCGCCGCGCAGGGCGGCACCTTGTTCCTCGACGAAATCGGCGACATGCCGCTGCCGCTGCAGGTGAAGCTGCTGCGCGTGCTCGAAGAGCGCCAGGTGCGGCCGGTCGGCGCCACCGTCAGCACACCGGTCGATGTGCGCATCATCAGCGCCACGCACCGCGACCTCGAAGAAGAAATGGGCGCGGGACGCTTCCGCAGCGATCTCTATTACCGGCTCAACGTGGTCTCGCTGGCGATTCCCGACCTGGCCGGGCGGCGCGACGACATCCCCCTGCTGGCCAACCATTTCCTGCGCCAGCTGGCGCTCCGCTACCGCAAGGAGATCAACGGCTTCGCCCCGGAGGCCACGGAGTTACTGATCCGCGCTCCCTGGCCGGGCAATGTGCGGCAGTTGCTGAACGTGGTCGAGCAGGCCGTGGCGCTGACCACCGGCCCCATCGTGACGCTGGCCCTGGTGCAGAAGTCCATCAGCGAACTGGGCGAGATCCTGCCCTTCGACGAGGCCCGTCGCAGCTTCGAAAGCGACTACCTGATCCGCCTGCTGAAAATGACGGGCGGCAATGTCACGCAGGCCGCCAAACTGGCCCAGCGCAACCGCACCGACTTCTACAAGCTGTTGCAGCGCCACGCCCTCGATCCCGCGCTGTTCAAGTAAGCGTCGCCATTCGGCGACTGCAATAAACCCGCACTTTCAGGCAGTTGCCTCCGGGCACCGGATTCCTGTCGCCATTTGGCGACGGCTGCGGCCCCCTCCCATGCGCCTGAATATCTCCCAAGCCACTGATTAACAAGGATTCGCTCGCCTGGCACGGCGGTTGCGAATATCCGGTCAGGCATCGATTCGGGATGCGGCAAACAAAGGAGAACAGCAATGAAAGTCCAATCGACGGCACGGGTGGCCCTCCTGCTCATGCTGCCGTGGCTGGCGGCCTGCAACAGCAATCCGAGCCGGCAGGACATCGGCATGATGAGCGGCGCGGTCGTCGGCGGCATCGTGGGTTCCACCGTCACGGGCGGCAGCACCGTGGGTACCGTCGGCGGTGCCGCCGCCGGCAGCTACATCGGCAACCGGATTGCCAAGGAGATGAAATAGCCATGAATGCCACCACCATCGAGTCGCTGGAGCGCCCGGCGGAAACGCGGCCGACACGACCCAAACTGCTGTATCCGACCCTGGTCATCGCCGCGATTTCCGTCACGCTGTTCAGCCTGCTCGGCATCGCCGCCTTGACCGGCGTCATGCCTGCCGCCAATTCCAATCCCCAGCAGGGAACGCCGACCAACGGCAAATCCGCCGCGGCGGTGCAGGCGCCCGCCACCAAGGCGCGTGCCGCAGCAACCGCGGCCTGCTCCAATTGCGGCAAGGTTGAATCGGTTACCAGCGTCGAGCGTCCGGCCGGCACCACCGGAGTCGGCGCCGTGGCCGGTGGCCTGACCGGGGCCCTGTTGGGCAACCAGATCGGGCGCGGCGACGGTCGCGCCGTGATGACCATCGCGGGTGGCGCAGGCGGCGCCTACCTGGGCAACAAGATCGAACAAAACAGCCGCCGCAGCACTGCCTACAAGATCGTCGTGCGCATGGATAACGGCAGCCTGCGCACGGTCTACCAGACCGAGTCACCCAACGTCGTGATCGGCGGTCCGGTGCAGATCGTCGGCAACACCGTGGTGGCGCGCTCATGATGGCGGCCGGCACGAACTCGTCGGGCCGCCTGCTGGCGATCTGCGGCGCCGCCCTGCTGTTGGGCGGCTGCGAAGCGATGGCGATCACCGCTTTTGGCGTCGGCGCCGCCACCGGCGTCACCCAGACCCTCAACGGCCGCGCCTACCGGACGTTCACCGCGCCGGTGGGCGACGTCAAACAGGCCACCCTGGCCGCCCTGAACCGAATGGGCATCAAGGTGATATCGAGCAAACGCGCGGGGAACGAGGAAGTCATTCTCGCCCGCGCCACCGACCGCGAAATCGAGATCACCCTGGAAGTACTGAGTCCGAATTCGACGCGCATGCGTTCGGTGACGACGCAAGGGATGGTCTACGACAGCGCGACCTCGCTGGAGATCGTCCTGCAGACCGAGCGTCGCATGATCAATGGATAAGGAGAGCGAAGCCATGAAAACCCGCACCCTGCGGTTCCTCGCGGTCAGCGCAATCTATTTTTCCCTGAATCCGGCGCTTGCCGCAGAGATGGTCGGCGGCACAACGGCTGCCGCCAGCGCTAGCGTACCGGCAAGCCGGATCGCCAGCCGATTCGAGGCCCTGGCCGGTTCCCCTGAAAACGCCGCGAGCCTGGTTGCCGGGCTTCGTACAGGAGGCGCCATCACTCTGTCTTCGGCCGACTCGACGAGTGGTGTCCGCTTTACGCCGGCGACCACGCAAATGGGCTACGGCAACATTACCCGCGCGCTATCGCTGGCACAGCGCCAGCTAGCCGCGCAGGGTATCGCCGAACCGACGCCGGAGCAGTTGAATGCCGCGCTGAACGGCGGCACCCTGACCGCCATCGATGGCAGCGGCGCCAGTCGAACGGTCGAGATGGCCGGTGTCCTGCACCTGCGCAGCCAGGGCCTGGGCTGGGGTCAAATCGCCCATCGGCTTGCCGTGGGCCCCGGCAACCGCCCGCCAACGACGACAGCGGTGGCCGCCACAACGACACAAGGCCGCATCGACCTGCCGGGCGGCAGCCATCGCCATGGTGCCGTGGTCGCCGGCGACGGCAGTCTCATGCACGGTCGCATACCGGGATTTTCCGGGCCGGCCCAGGGCCGCGGCACGAGCCGGATCAACGCCAGCGCAAGTAGCCACGCCGGCCGCCCGCCCTTCGTCGCCGGTAGCTCTTCCCTGAACATGGGCAGTCACGGCAAAAACGTCGCCGGGATGAGAGGGAAAGGCCGCCTGTAAATCTGCCGAAGCCCGGGCGGATGGCATGCACCGCCGGGCGAGTTCCACGCAAGCAAGGAGATCGCCATGTTCCAGATGAACAAACAGCTGTTCAACCAGTGCTGGCCCGCCATCGCGGCGCAAATCCTGGCGGCGACGGACGACGGACAACGCGACGCCGCCGCCGCGCCGGCGTCGTCGCGAACGGCGGCCGCCGAAGCAGGATATGTCCTTGGCGTCGCCATGGGCTACGCCTTGCGCATCGACCAGGTGTCCTCCAGTGCGCCGGTCAGCGTATCCGTTCCGGGCTGGCACGCAGCCTCCTGCGGCGGGCTGAACTGGCCACAAATCGTGCCGCCAAGCTTGCCACCGGTCGGCACTGATGCCACGGCGCGGACCGGCCAGGCGCGACCGGCACCTTGAACCGTTGGCGATCATCCGCCAGCCGTCGAGGCAGGCTCGCGATAGCGCACATCGGACAGCAGGCGGCCCAGTTCCTTCCTGACCACGGCGTAGCACTCGCAGGCGCGCGCCTCCAGTCCGGCCCGGTCAAGCACCGAAATGTGGCCGCGGCGGTAACTGATGACACCGGCGCGTTGCAGATTGCCGGCCGCCTCGGTGATGCCTTCGCGCCGCACGCCGAGCATGCTGGCCACCAGTTCCTGGGTCATCACCAGTTCGTTGGACGGCAGCCGGTCCAGCGTCAGCAACAGCCAGCGGCATAGTTGCTGTTCCACCGAATGGTGCCGGTTGCAGGCTGCCGTCTGCGCCATCTGGGTGATCAGCGCCTGGGTGTAGCGCAGCAGCAGGCGCTGCAGCAGGCCGGCGCGATTGAATTCCTGCAGCAGCACGCGGCGCTCCAGCCGCCAGGCCTGGCCCGCGGTCTGCACCACGGCCGAGCTCGACGTGGTGTTGCCGCCCATGAACAGCGAAATGCCGACCACGCCCTCGTTGCCCACCCCGGCGGTCTCGGCCGAGGCGCCGGACTCCATCACGTAGTGCAGCGAAACGATGGCCGTGGTGGGGAAATAGGCGTGCTGCAACTGCCCGTCGGGCTCGTACAGCATCTTGCCCAGCGGCAGCGGCACCAGTTCCAGATGCGCGGCCAGCGCCTCCAACTCCGCCGCGGGCAGTGCGGCGAGCAGGTGGTTCTGGCTCGGACTGGAGGGCGGCGCAATCGCCATGGCCTAGTTCTTCGCCGTCAGTTCCACGCCGATGCCGCGGTAACCGATGAAGCGGCTCGACTGGTTGAACATCGGCTCGCCGCTGACGCGGAACTGCTGCCGCGAGCCGTCGGCATTGACGCGGCTGAAGACGAAATCGAGGAAGGGCTGGCGGGCGGCAATTCTTTCCTGCAGCAAGGCCCGCTCCGCCTCGTTCCAGCCCGCCTCCCGAACATCGCCGGCACCCTCCGCCAGTGCCCCGACACGGATGCCGAGCATTTCCAGCACCGGGCCGGAAACCCGGGTGAAATTGCCGTTCTCGTCCTGCTCCCAGTACCAGTCCGAGGCCAGCTCCGTCAGGCTGCGAAAGCGGGCTTCGCTCTCGCGCAGCTCGGCGGTGCGTTCCTGCACCGTCTGTTCCAGTTCCCTGCTGTAATTCTCCAGCTTCCTGTACAGCAGGCGCACTTCGAGCATGTTGCGCACGCGCGCCTTGACTTCGACCAGGTCGAAGGGTTTGCTGATGAAATCCCTGGCGCCCGCCTGCAGGGCGCGCAGCTTGTGGCCGGGCTGGGCGGTAACGACGAGCACCGGCAGGTAGCCGTCCGACGCGTTGGTCTTGAGTGCTTCCATGACCTCGAATCCGTCCATGCCGGGCATCTGCAGGTCGAGCAGGATCAGGTCGTAGGCGTTCTTCCGATGCAGCGCGCAG
>Ga0265297_10005173_pt1 | contig 20309 bp, 35 predicted proteins | sample Munlanlwell13791_FD_192502 | JGI IMG/M metagenome (GOLD analysis project Ga0265297, IMG submission 192502) | Leachate microbial communities from a municipal landfill in Southern Ontario, Canada - Leachate well 137-91 | ecosystem: Engineered > Solid waste > Landfill > Unclassified | place...
TAATCTATAGCTGTTGCTAGAGCAATTGCTCCAACTACATTTGGAGTACCTGCTTCAAATTTTTCTGGATATGGAGCATAAATGGTTTTATCCACAGCAACTGACTCAATCATCCCTCCACCTAACTGGTATGGAGGCATTTTGGCTAAAATTGCTTCTCTAACATAGAGAGCACCAATGCCCATTGAGCCTAGCATCTTATGTCCACTAAAAGCATAAAAGTCACAGTCTAAATCCTGCATGTTCACTGACAAATGCGGAATAGCTTGCGCGCCATCAACCACTAAAACTGCCCCAACACTGTGAACCATTTTAGCAATTTTTTTAATGTCGCTAATTGTTCCTAAAACATTAGAGGCGTGAGCAATAGCGACGATTTTAGTTTTTTTACTCAATTTGCTCTGCCATTCTTGTTGGCTAATAAAGCCTGATTCATCGCTATTTAAAATTTTTAAAGTTGCGCCAGTTTTTTGGCAAATCATTTGCCAAGGTAAAAAATTACTGTGATGCTCAAAATCAGTCACTAGAATTTCATCACCAATTTTTACATTTTCCAAAGCAAAACTTTGCGCCACTAAATTCAGTGATTCCGTGGTGCCTTTGGTAAAAATTATCTCTTTGCTACTTTTAGCACCAATGAAATTAGCCACTTTTTTTCTCGCTAAATCATAAATTTCGCTGGCTTGCTCACTCAGAGGATAAAGACCGCGATGCACATTGGCATTCTCGCTGCTATAAAATTTAGCAATTCTGTCGATAACGATTTGTGGTTTTTGACTAGTGGCTGCATTATCCAAATAAATTAATTCTTGGTGATTAGTAAAAATTGGAAAATCTTTTTTTATTTTTGCAAAATCTAGCATAAATAGCCTCCTATTAATTTATGAGCCGCTTTTACTTTAATCGAATCTAAAACTTTATTAAAAAAAGCTTCTTCTAAAATTTTTTCTGCATCAATTTTCTTAAAACCGCGGCTCATTAAATAAAAAAGCTCGACTTCACTCAATCTACTACTACTCGCACTATGAGAGGCTTTCACTTTATTATTAAAAATTTCTAAAATTGGGCGAGAGCGATTATAAGTAGCTTTGCCTAATATTAAACTTTGTTCTTTTAAAAATGACTTGGTTTGCGAAGCTTCTTGATCAATATAAATTTGGCCAAAATAATCAACTCGCGCTTCGTCTGCCTGACTCAAATAAACATTGGTCAAACAACTCGTTCCAGTCACAAAATGCCTCGTATTACTTTCTAATTGCCAACTACTATTATTTTTTAAGCGACCAAGAAAAAGTAATTGACATGAAACACCTGGTTTTTGAAAAGAAATATCAACTTTGATTTTGCCTTGTTCTGCATTTTTATCCAACAAAACCAAATAAAAAGTATCTGCCTTAGGCTCTAAGATAAATTCAGTTTTTTTTTCTAATAGGACCATTTGCATCAGCCTACACTCCCTTCCATTTCCAGTTCAATCAAGCGATTTAGTTCCACCGCGTATTCCAGTGGCAATTCTTTAACAATTGGTTCGATGAAGCCTGCCACCAATAAAGTCATCGCTTCAGTTTTAGTTAAGCCACGACTCATTAAATAAAAAAGTTTTTCTTCTTCAATTTCGCTGACACTAGCTTCATGTTCAACAATGGCATTTTCTCCAGAAATTTTCATGTCCGGATAAGTACAAGTTGCAGAATCTTTGTCTAAAATTAACGCGTCGCACTCTACTTTGCTTTTGCTATTTGCTGCTGCTTTGGAAATATAAACTAAACCGCGATAATTACTTTGTCCACCATCAAGACTGACTGATTTAGCAATGATTTGAGAAGAAGTATTTTTGGCCAAATGCATCATCTTCGCCCCAGTGTCCTGAATTTGTTTACTCTTAGCATAAGCAATGGAGAGCATTTCTCCATAAGCACCCTCTTCCACCAAAAAACAGCTAGGATATTTCATGGTGGTTTTGGCTCCTAGATTACCATCAATCCATTCCATGACGCCATCTTTGAAAACCTTGGCACGTTTAGTTACAAGATTATAAATATTACCTGACCAATTTTGGATGGTAGTGTAACGAAAGCGAGCATTTTTTTTCACAAAAACTTCTACTACTGCAGCATGTAGCGAATATTCGCTATAAACCGGGGCAGTACAACCCTCTACATAATTAGCACTAGAACCTTCATCAGCAATAATCAGAGTTCTCTCAAACTGGCCCATACGCGCGGCATTAATACGAAAATAGCTCTGTAGCGGCCTTTTAACGTGGGTATTTGGGGGAATATAAACAAAAGAACCACCTGACCAAGCTGCACTATTAAGAGCAGCAAATTTATTATCAGCAGCGGGAACCAATTTGCTGAAATACTCTTTAAAAAGATCACTGTGCTTTTGTAGCGCCTCTTCCATCGAACAAAAAATTACTCCTTGCTCATCTAATTCTGCTTGCAGCGAAGAATAGGCCACCTCACTATTATACTGAGCTTTTACTCCAGCCAAAAATTCCTTTTCTGCTTGCGGCACGCCCAAACGATCAAAAGTTTCTTTGATTTCATCAGGCACTTCTGCCCAAGTTTTCTTTTCCACATCAGTATTTTTGATAAAATAGCGAATTTTTTCAAAATCAATTTCTGCTAAACTTGGTCCCCAACTAGGTAATTTCATTTTTCTAAAAACTTGCAGAGATTGTTGACGGAACTCTCTCATCCAGGTTGGCTCATTTTTGCTGGTAGAAATATCAGCAATAATTTTCTGCGAAAGTCCAAAATCAAAACTCAGAACTGATTTCTCTGGCATAGAAAAACCAAATTTGTCAGAATAGGCATCGTTGAGTTTTTGAAGATTGGCTCGTTTCATGTGATATCTCTATGCTTTCAGAAAATTAGTAAAACCTTTTTTTTCAATTTCTGTAACTAAAGAAGCGGTGCCAGTTTTAATAATTTTTCCCTTACTCAAAATGTGTACCACATCAATATTTAAAAAGGACAAAATTCTAGAATAATGCGTAATTAGTAGAACTGAACTCTCTTTTTCTTTTTTCAAAAAATTTACAGCGGAGGCCACAACTTGAATCGCATCGATGTCTAAACCGCTATCAATTTCATCCAAAATAATTAATTTCGGTTCCAAAACTAACATTTGCAAAACCTCCATTTTCTTTTTTTCTCCACCAGAAAAACCATGATTTAGTGACCTGGTTAAAAACTCTTCATTAAAATTCAAAATCACCATTCTTTCTTTTAAGAATTCTTTGAATTTTAGAGGTGTAAGTTTTTTTTCGTGACTAGTTTTATAAAGCAACTTCAAATAATCATAAACTTTCACTCCAGGAATTTCTAAAATTTGTTGGAAAGATAAAAAAATTCCGAGAGCTGCTCTTTGCTGCGGATCTAACTTCAGTAAATTTTGTTTGGCAAAAATAATTTCACCTTTCACTGAATAATTTGGGTGGCCCATAATGCTTTGCGCCAAGGTACTTTTGCCAGCGCCATTTTGGCCCATCAAAATATGCGTCTCACCTTTTTTGATAGATAGATCAATTTTATCTAAAATATTTTTTTTATTTAATGAAACCTGAACATTTTTTATTTGAAGCACAGCAATCCTTCTAAAAAATTAACTGGTAAAATTCATTTGCTTAAGCATGCAAATTTTTTGATTGTGAGGACAATTCTTATTAACTTGATAATAAATTTCTTTACCAACTCTTTTTTTAGATAAAAGACCATCTGTCTCCATGGTTTTAAGATGGTAAGACACAGTTGGCTGACTTAAAACAGTTTGCTCAACAATTTCTGAAACAGTTTTTTGACCGTTATCTTTCAAAAACATAAAGATCTGCATTCGAGAATTAACAGCTAAATTACTAAAACAATGACTACAAGATACTGATTTCATAACATATAGATGATAATCTATGTATTAAAAAATTTCAATATGAATGTGATGACATTTATTGCAAACTAGGAATGAAATAATAAAAAAGTGGAACCACAAGTTTTAATCAATGAAATACATCCTAATTCAGAATCAGGTAGTGAATGGATTGAATTACTGCTAATTACTGAAGGGGGTAATAATAATTTCAATCTAGAGAATTTCACTATTTTCGACAACGTCCGCCAAATCTATAAATTCAGTAATGAGCAATTTACCAATCAACTATTAGTAATAGAAGTAAGCGGTCTTAACAATGACACTGATAGTGTCATTCTTAAAGACGAACTCGGTAATGTTTTGGATTCTTTTACTTATAATCAAAGTGAAAAAGGATTAAGTTGGTCTAGAGACATAGTTTCTAATAGTTTCGTTTTAACAATCCCTAGTCGAAATTTAGAAAATCCGCAATTAACTTCCACTCCCACTCCAACTCTCACACCAACTCCTACAATCACTCCTATTATTACTGCAAATTCCTCTCCAACATTAACTCCTCCAGTGTCCATTAACAATAAAGTAAATTCTGTACAAAAAGAGTCTCAGTTATTTAAAAAATACGATGTGAAGAACATTAAATTAAATAGCCAAGATCAAGAAAAACAAAATAGAGAATCACGTTTAGTTTTTCTCGGAGAACAGCTGGGACAAGGGGAGATGATAAATGTTATAATTGGGAGTTTTCTGATTATTTTAAGCAGTAGTTTTCTTCTTTATGTCAAAATCAAAAATCAGCATCCTTAAAAACTACTGTCTTGCTTATTCTTTGCCAATGCTTTGGGCTGGACTAATTTTTTTCTTATCTAATCAAGAAGTTTTACCAGGATTTTCAGTTTCAGTGTATGATTTTATTTTCAAAAAAAGTGCTCACATGTTTGTGTATGCAGTTTTATATGCTCTACTTTTTAGAGCTTACAGAAAAACTAATAATACCAGGGTCACTAAAAAACACTATATTTTTCCTATTTTAGTCAGCTTACTTTATTCCTTCACGGACGAACTTCATCAAAGCATAGTTCCAGGACGTTATCCGACCATCAGAGATGTCGGTTTCGATATGCTCGGAGTGTTAACTGTGTTGTTGTATCAACTAAAATTGCTTTGATTAGTTCTTGACTTACTGAATCAAAATAGTACACTTGAAATAGTATTTAACAGGTTCGCTAACGAGCCAATTATTATATAGAAAGGTGCCATGACCAAATCAGATTTGATTAATGTCGTTGCCAAAAAAGCTCATTTGACTAAAAAAGCTTCCTTAGAAGCTGTCGAGTCTATGTTTGAAGAAATTATTAGAAGTTTGAAAAAAGGTGACAAAGTTGTTCTATCAGGCTTTGGTACTTTTTACGTCAATAAAGTTGACGATAAACACGTCGAGCCATTTGGTGACAAAGCCAAAAGACAATTAGTTAAAGCACATAAAGTGATTAACTTCCGCGTCGGCAAACCTCTCAAAAAAGAGATTTGGTAATTCATATTTACCTCATAAAACTTAAAAACCCGCTTTTTAAAAGCGGGTTTTTTGATGACAAAAAAAATGAATAAGTTTAACGTTTCGGAGACTGACGTTTTCTTCTAGCTTTACCACCCATACCAATTTTTCTAGTTTCTTTCATACGATCGTCTCTAGATAATAAACCAGCGGGTTTTAAAAAAGTACGAAATTCTGGATTAAAAGCAACTAAGGCCTTGGCTAGACCATTTAATAAGGCATCCATTTGAGCATTAATACCTGAACCAGAAACTTTAGCGGTCACAGCAAATTTGCCCTTGGTACCAGTCAACTCAAAAGGTTTCATATAGATAGCGGCAGCATTTCTAATATTGGCAAAGTATTCAGACACTAATAAATCATTAACTACAAAATCACCTTGTCCTTCGTAAATACGCACTCTGGTAGTTGCGACTTTACGACGACCGATACCTTCGACATATTTTGTCTTGGGGATTTTAAAGTTTTTTTCGACTTCAGTAGTTTTCTTTTTGCTAACAACCACTGGAGTGATTATTTTTTTAATCACTTTCTTAGCTTTAGCATTTTTCTTATTCATTCTTATTGCCATATTATTTTGCCTTTTTTATCATTCCTTGATATGGATTTTCGTTGCCAACAATCACTTTTAATCTATTTAGTCTTTCATCTCTCAATCTGTTTTTTGGCAACATATTTTTGACAGCATGTTTAATTAATTTTTCTGGATTTTTGGCCAACATTTCTGCAAAAGTACGCTGTTTGAGTCCACCTGGAAAACCACTGTGCCAAGAATAAACCTTAGCAGTAGCTTTGTTTCTAGTAACTTCAATTTTTTCAGCATTCATTAAAACAACATAATCTCCACCATCTACATTAGGAGTATAAGTTACTTTATCCTTGCCAATTAATTTCTCTGCAATCTCAGTGACTAAACGACCCAAAACTTTGCCAGTGGCATCATAAAGTAACCAATCTCTCTGGACTGCTTCTTTTTTTTGGATAAAAGTTTTAAATTTTTGAAACATTATTTTTTCTCCTCTGATTTCTTTGCTTTGCTCACAGTAGCTTTTTTAGCTGGGGCTTTTTTAGCAGCAACCTTAGCTGGAGCTTTGACCTCAGCTTTAGCCTCAACCTTGACCTCAGTTTTTTCTTTCTTCAAAGAAGTAAGTTTTAAATCTCCAGTTAGTAAAGATAATTTGAAAAGAGTTGTATTATCTCCACGTCTGGCCGCTAATTTTTCTAAAGAAGTAAAGCCAGATTTTTTCTCCCCAAAGGCTGGAGCAATCTTGTCTACTAAAGCATTGACGACATCTCTTCTGCCGAAAAATTTGTGTAATTCACGACGAGCAGCTAAAGTATTTTGTGAAGCTGTAGAAATCAACTTGTCTGCTAATCTTCTAACTTCTTTGGTTCTGGCTTCACTAGTCTTGATTTCACCGTGCTTAAAAAGATCACGTAACAAATTCTTCAACAAAGCCTTGCGACTTGAATTGTCTCGATTGAAATGTTTAGCTTGTACTCTGTGTTTCATAATGAACTTTCAAAAAAATTAATCAGTTAAGACAACTCCTTTTTTGCTAAGAGCTTCTTCGATGAGATCAATACTTTTGCCACCTAAATTTTTTACTCTAGAAATTTCATCTTTAGGTGATTTAGTTAAATCGGCAACTGTTTCAAAACCACCTTTACGAAGAGCATTGGCAATTCTAGTTGGCAAATCAAGCTCTTCTACAGTTAACTTCATGGTCTCAACTTCTTCTGGACTCATGTTAGTTAATTCTTCTTCGACCTCTTTAACTACTGGATTAACAATTTGGTTAAATTGTGCAATTAAAATTTCAGCAGCTTGCTTGATAGCATCTAAAGGAGATATCGAACCATTGGTTTCAATATCAAAAACAATTTTGTCAAAGTCAGTACGACGTCCGACGCGAGTAGCTTCAACTTTATAAGAAACTTTAATCACTGGCGAAAAGAGAGCATCAACAGCAATTTGGCCAACAGTTTCAGTTTCGATTTCTGAGGCTAATTTATAACCAACTCCAGATTCAACCACCATTTCGATGTCTAAAGTTTTGCCCTTAGCCAAAGTGGCTAAATATAAATCCTTGTTGATGACTTCAAAACCAGCCTCACATTCAATATTAGCAGCAGTAACTTCTTTTGCTCCTTTGACATTGAGACGTAAAATGCCTGCCTCATCAGACTCAGATTTCACACGAACTTGCTTCAAATTTAAAATTAACTCAACTACATCCTCAGTCATCCCTTCGTAAGAAGTGAATTGGTGGTTAACTCCATCAATAGTGATCTTGGTAATAGCTGTACCTGGTAGAGAAGTTAATAATACTCTACGCAAAGCGTTGCCTAAAGTGTGACCGTAGCCACTCTCTAAAGCTTCAACCACTATGGTAGAACGAGAAGCATCTGCTTCTACTTCAACTACGCTGAAATTTGGGTTCATGACTGCGCAAGCTTTGATTTTTTTTGACATATTTTCCTTTGTTTCATCTCTCTCCAAAAGGAGAAATCCGTTTCCGTAATTAATAATTTATCTATTGTAATACTCGACGATTAATTGCTCTTCAACTTTTTCAGTGACATCTTCTCTGACTGGTAATTTGCTAACATGTGCCACACCATTTTTAGCTTCCAACCAAACTGGTAATTTAGTTTCTTGCTTCATGGCTTCTACTACGACTGGAATTTTAGCTGTCTTATCTTTCATAGCTAAAATGTCACCTACATTTAACTGATAAGAAGGAATATTCATTTTTTTGCCATTGACGGTAAAGTGATCGTGGTTAACTAATTGACGAGCGGCAGCTCTGGTAGGAGCCCAACCCAAACGATAAACAACGTTATCGATTCTTCTTTCCAAGAAACTTAGCATTGCAGTACCAGTTGCAGCAGGATTTTTACTAGCCTCTACATAAATAGCACGCAATTGTTTCTCAAGAATACCATAAATATATTTCAATTTTTGTTTTTCTTTGAGTTGTTCACCATAATTGGAAAGCTTACGACGACCTTTAGCACCGTGTTGGCCAGGTCTATTAGCCAAGCGACGAGCAGTTTTGAGAGCATTAGTCTTAAGACCTAAATCCTCCCCAATTTGCCTCTGTAGTCTTTGTTTTGGGCCAATATATCTTGCCATATTAGTGTCTAGCCTTTCTTGGTCTAGTACCGTTATGAGGTACTGGAGTAAGGTCGGCGATCATGGAAACTTTAATACCCTGAGCACGAAGTACTCTAAGAGCAACATCTCTTCCTGGACCCGGACCTTTAATGAAAACATCCATCTTGTTCATACCGTAATTTTTAGCTTTGTTAATAGCATTTTCTAAAGTAACAGTAGCAGCATATGGGGTAGACTTACGAGAACCAGAAAAACCAGCTTCACCGGTACTAGCCCAACACAAAACCGCACCCTGTTCATCTGTAATACTCACTATGGTGTTATTAAAGGTTGCACTAACGTACAATCTTCCAGATGGAACAACGCGAGCGACTTTCTTTGTTTGAGTTTTTTTAATTTGTTTAGCCATATAATTCAATTAACTAATTATTATTTTTTAGTTTCCTCAACTTTGGTAGCAGCTTCCTTACTTAGAGCACCAATGGTTTTTTTAGCACCTCTCTTAGTACGAGCATTAGATCTGGTTCTTTGCCCTCTGACTGGCAAGCCAGTAATATGGCGTAAACCGCGATAAGTGTGAATTCTTTTAAGACGAGAAATATTGTCACTTATCTCTCTTCTCAAGTCACCTTCGATCATCACCTGATCCAAAGCAGCTTGAATTCTGTTAATTTCTTCTGAGCTTAATTCATTAGCTCTTTTGTCTGGATTAATTTTAGTTTTAGCAACAATATCATTAGCTATTTTTGGCCCAACGCCAAAAATATAGCGTAGTGCGTAAGGCACTTTTTTATGATCTGGTAAATCTTGTCCCGCAATACGTGGCATAAATATTATCCTTGTCGCTGTTTGTGCTTGGGATTACTACAAATAACAAACAACACTCCCTTGCGTTTTACAAACTTGCAATTGATGCACATTTTCTTTAATGATGCTTTGACTTTCATAATAATAACAATAGCCTCGCAATATACCTCATAAAAGTAACTTTTTAAAGAGGCAATCGCGCTTAATTAAATCCCGCACTGCGAGCTTAATTTATATTTTTTCTTTACTACTTCGATAGGTTACTTTGCATTTAGCTAAATCGTATTTTGAGACATAGCCTTTGACGTAATCTCCGGGCATAACTCTAATACGATAAAGACGCATTTTGCCAGCTAAAGTACCAAGTAACATGCGACCCACCATTTGCTCAGCAGTGGCCTCGATTACTTTGATTCGAAACATGGTGTTTGGCAAACAATCTACCACTTCGCCCACTATTTCAAAGCGATCGGTCTGACTATCAGCACTGTGAAGCGTAAAATCAACCTGTCGTTTGACCTTAGAACTTCTCTTATGATCTTGTACTTTACCCATATAATTATTTTTTCAAAGTAACCGAAGTATTATACCAGATTTGCAAAAATAATCATAAGAGCAAAAGACTAAGCATTTTTTGAGCAAATACTTTCCACTTTTTCAACAATTTGTGCGAAAACTTCTTCGACACTTTTCTCACCATCTACCACCGCCAAATGTTTGCGCTCAGCATAGTAATCGAGCACTTTGGAAGTTTTTTCATGAAAAAGGTCGATTCTTTTACGGATAGCCTGCAAGGTTTCATCTCCGCGATCACTGACTCTACCAGAGATTCTCCATAGAGCTTCTCTGTCAGATACATCAATCAAAATAGTGACTTCTTCACCCTTGGTAAATTGTTGAAAAGCCTCAGCTTGAGGAACAGTGCGAGGAAAACCATCTAAAATAAAACCATTTTTGTACTCTGGTTTTTGTAGGTACTCCATGACAATGTCCACAGTTTTATCATCTGGAATTAAATAGCCAGCATTTAAAGTTTCTTTTAAAAAACGTCCTAAGGCAGTTTTCTCTTTAGCCATTTCACGAAAGACATGTCCAGAAGATAGGTAAGGAATCTTATATTTTTCTGAAAGAAGATTGCCTTGAGTAGACTTGCCAGCTCCTTGAATACCTACTAAAACTAATTGCATACTACCTTTCGAGTTGAAATTGATAAATTAAGAATATTTCTCATAGTTCTCACTTAATAATTGAGAATTAATTTGTTTAGAAGTTTCCAAAATGACAGAAACCACAATTAAAATACTAGTTCCACCCACAGCCAGAGATTGAATGTTAGTCATCATTTGAGCCACAGTTGGCAAAACAGCAATTAAGGCTAAAAAAAGCGCTCCTGCAAAAGTAATTCTGGTCACTACAAATTCTAAAAATTTCTTAGTCGGACCACCAGGTCTAGTGCCAGGAATAAAAGCACCACTTTTTTTCAATTCATCAGCAATATCACCAGCATTGAAAAAGATGATTGCTGAAAAATAACTAAAAACAAAAACTAAGACGAAATAACTAATTAAATAAGCAGGCGAAGTTTGACTAAAATGGACAGCCATACCTTCTCCCAAACCCACTAAAAAATCATTTTTAGCCAAAAGTAAAAGTCTACTTAAAAAAGATGGCAACATCATTAAAGAAACCGCAAAAATGATTGGCATCACACCGGCCACGTTAACTTTAATAGGTAAGTGAGTTTGTTGACCACCGTATTGCTTGCCGCCTCTGATTCTTTTGGCATATTGAATTTTGACCTTACGCACAGCCTCATTCATAAAAACCACCAACCAAACAACACCTATTAAAAGTCCTAAAATCACTATTAGAGAAGTCAAATCGATAGTGTCTATCAAAGTAAAAACAGAAGCGACACTGGAAGGAATTTGGCTGACTATACCAGCTAATAAAATCATGGAAATTCCATTACCAATGCCTTTTTCGTTAATTATTTCTCCAAGCCACATCATGATCATCGCTCCTGCCACTAAAGTCGCAATTACCACGATCATATTAGATAGATTGGCATCAATTAGTAAATTTTGTGAGTTAAGTAAAGCGATTACTGAAACAGCCTGCACCACTGCTATTGGCACAGAGGCTAAGCGCATATATTGATTAAGTTTTGCTCTTGAAGCTTCACCTTCTTTTTGCATTTCTTTAATCTTCGGAATGACCATTCCAGCCAACTGCATAATAATTGAAGCAGTAATATAAGGATTGATACCAACAGCCACAATAGAGAAGTTAGCTAAAGTACCACCAGAGAAAACATTCAAAAAACTTAAAAATTGATTTGAGGCAAATAAAAATTTTAATTGTGAAACATCAACCACTGGAACAGGGATGTGAGCCAAAATTCTAGTTAAAGCAAAAATTGCTAGGGTAAATAAGAGCTTGTTTTTAAGCTTGGGATTGGAAAATATCGCTTGAATTTTATTTAAAAATTTTTCCATCAATTACCGCGAAGTTAATATTCTAAGCCGAAGATGAGTACAAAAGCAAGCGCTCTTAGTCTTCAATCTTGCCACCGAAAGCTTCAATCTCTTTTTTAGCAGATGCAGACACGCTAATGCCTTTTAAATTCACTTTCTTACTCAATTTTCCCTTACTGATCACTTTGACTTTTTTAAATCTTTTGTCAATAACTCTATTTAGTTTTAGGGAATCAATGGTGATATCAGTCAATTCAATTTTATTAAGATCGTCAAAGGTTAATTCGGCACAAGTCATTAAACTCTTGAAGCGACCTTTACCTCTCCACATTGGAATTCTTTTGGAAAGTGGCAAAGAACCACCTTCAAACCAAAGAGGTATTTTGGAGCCAACACGAGATTTTTGACCTTTTTGACCTCTGGAAGAAGTGTGTCCACCTTTACCAGAACCGTAACCACGACCTAAGCGTTTCTTGCTCTTTGTGGTAATTTTAGTAATTAAACTTAAGATCGACATTTTAAATCCTTATTTAGTAGCTGTTTCTTTAGCTTGCTTCTGCAACTCTTCCATTTTCTTTCTTTCTTCTTCTTCAATATCAGAAATGGAACGTAACTTAATACCTTTAATTTCGACTATTTTAGAAATTTGCTTGAGAGCTTCAAAAGTAGCATAGACACTAGAGGCTTGATTATCACTACCCATGATTTTACAGGTGATGTCTCTAACGCCAGCAGCTTCAACCACAGCTCTAACTGGACCACCAGCGATAACACCAGTTCCTTTAGTGGAAGGTTTTAACATGACTTTGCCAGCACCTTTTTTGACAGTAATGGCGAAAGGAATGGTAGTTCCATCGAGAGGAATAGTGATTAATTTTTTCTTAGCTTTTTTCACTGATTTTTTAATAGCAGATAAAACATCTCCAGCTTTACCCAAACCAACACCAACACGACCTTTCTTATCACCAACCACCATCAAAACAGAAAAACCAACTTTGTTACCACCTTTGGTTTTTTTAGATACTCTAGAAATTTGAATGACTTTCTCTTCAAATTCCTTAACTTCTGGTTTGCCGAAATTATCTCTTGCCATATTTATAATTTAATTCCACCTTCACGAAGAGTCTCCGCAACTGCTTTAATTCTACCGTGATATTTATAATAAGAACGATCAAAAACTAAACTAGTGATTTTTTGTTTCTTTAAAAGCTCGAGCAAAGTTTTACTGACAGTGATAGCTCTTTCAGTCTTAGTAGCCTTGGTTTTTTTAGCTTTAATTAAATCACTGGCACTCACCAGAGTTTTGCCAACTGAATCATCAATCACTTGCAATGAAATGTGTTCGTTGGAACGAAAAACAGTTAAACGAGGACGAATGCTGGTACCAACAATTTTGGCTCTAATACGTTTCTGTCTTTTGATTCTGTTTTGGTTTAATAATTTAATATCTGGCATTTCATTTTTCCTAATTATTTAGCAGCAGCTTTACCTGGTTTCTTTTTGACTATTTCATCACTGTAGCGAATACCTTTGCCTAAATAAGGTTCTGGTGGTCTCAAACTTCTGATATCGGCTGATACTTGTCCAACCATCTGTTTATCAATCCCTTCGATATGAATAGTGTCATTACCTTCAACTTTAAAAGTAATGCCTGCAATTGGCTCTACATCAACTACGTGAGAAAAACCTAAAGTCATGGATAATGAAGCTCCTTTAGCAGTGACTCTATAACCAGTACCAATTAATTTTAAAGTTTTTCTATAAGCATTGGCTACACCCTCAATATTATTAGCAATTAAACTTCTCATTAAGCCATGATTAGCTTTGGTTTGTTTTTGTTCATTAGCACGAGCTAGAGAAATTTCGTTACCTTCAATTTTAACTGAAATGTCAGGCATCATAGCTAACTTTAGTTCGCCCTTAGGACCCTTTGCAATAATTTGACCATCCACTATTGAAACGGTGACTTGACTTGGAATGCTGATGATTTTTTTACCAATTTTTGACATATCTTTTAAAAAACCTTACCAAATCTGGCAAAGCACCTCTCCGCCAATATTATTCTTACGTGCACTTTTACCATCCATAATACCTTTATTGGTTGACAAGATAGTCAAACCATAGCCATTAAGGGTACTTGGAATGGCATCAGCATTTTTATAGATGCGACAGCCTGGTTTAGAAATTCTTTTTACTCCGCTAATCACTGGTGATTTACCCATGTATTTAAGAGTAATTTTAATCTGCTTAAAGTCTGTAGAATCTTGAACGTTGTAGGCATCAATATAATTAAAATCTTTGAGAATTTTAGCTAATGCCATCTTCACTTTGGAATGTGGCACTAAAAGATCCTTGCGTCCTGCCATTACGCTGTTCTTTATTCTGATAATCATGTCTGCAATAGGATCGGTCATATTTTTACTTATTTTTATTTACTGGTTTTTACTACACCTGGTAATTCACCTTTGGCTGCTAATTCTCTAAAAGTAAGACGACTTAAACCAAAGAATCTCATGTAACCTTTTGGGCGACCCGTAATTTTACAACGATTTACGCCTCGAGTCGAGACTCTATTTACTTTTTTGACTCCAGACTTAAACAAAATCTCTTGTTTAGCTAGGATTTTCTTGGATTTAGCGATCTTTGATTTTTTAGCCATACCTTAGTTTTTTTCTTCCTCTTTTTTAAATGGCATTCCCAATAATTCTAATAAGCGAAACGCCTCTTTGTCATCTTTGTTACTGGTAACAATGTTAATCTGTAAAGGTCTGATGTGGTCAATTTGGTCAAATTCTATCTCTGGAAAAGAAATTTGTTCTTCCATGCCCAAACTGTAATTTCCTTGGCCATCGAAGGCAGTTCTACTGACTCCACGAAAATCTTTGACACGAGGTAAAACGATAGAAATCAATCTATCTAAAAATTCCCACTTCAGATCACCACGCAGCGTTACCATCACACCCATTGGATCACCTGCTCTTAATTTAAAATTAGAAACAGCCTTGCGAGCTTTGGTGATTTGTGGATGCTGACCAGTAATAGCTTCGAATTGTTTAACAATTAAGGGCATGACTTTTTCTCTAGCGTGAGGATCCTGAGGTTCAGCGACACCCATGTTCAAGACTATTTTTTCAATTTTACTCACTTGATTAGAATTCTTATAAGAAAACTCTTTCATCAAAGTTTTGAGCACTTCTTGCTGGTATTTTTCTTTCAAACGATTCATATTATTTCTTCTTAGCTTTAGCTACTTTTTCGGTTTTAATTAGTTGGCCAGTTTTCTTAAAAATTCTTTCTTTTTTGCCATTTTCAGTCACTTTATAGGCAATTCTGTCTGCTTGATCTTTGTCATTTAAGATAGCTACTTTAGCGACTGACATTGGTCTTTCTCTTCTAGTTTTTTCACCTTTGCGATCCATCATTGGTTTCACATGCTTAAAATACATGTTAACGTCTTTTACCACAACTTTATCAAGAGTAGGAAAGACAGCAATAATTTCACTTTTTTTACCTTTGTCTTTACCTGCTGTGACTAGAACTTTGTCTCCAATTTTTAATTTCATAACACCTCCGGAGCTAAACTAGCGATTTTACTATAACCTTGATCTTTGACTTCACGAGCAATCGGTCCAAACACACGAGTACCGACTGGCTCTTTATTGTTTCTGGCTTGTACAACTACTGCGGCATTTTCATCGAAGCGAATATATTCGCCGCTATCTCTTCTTTGCTCTTTAGTGGTACGTACAATTACTGCTCTGACTTTCTCACCTTTTTTGACTGTGCCAGTAGCATCTGCGGCGATAACCGAAGCCACTACCATATCACCAACACCACCAAATTTTCTTTTTGAACCACCATAAACCTGGATGACTCTGATTTTTTTGGCACCGCTGTTGTCAGCTATGGCTAGTACTGATCTTAGTTGTATCATGTTTATTTTCCGATTTTTTTAGTTACTTTAAATCTTTTAGTTTTGCTTAGTGGACGAGTCTCTTGAATTTCTACTACGTCTGCTAATGCTAAATCTATGATTTTCTTATCAAAATCACAAGAATACTTCTTACTACGTCTGACTAGTTTTTGATAAAGAGGGTGAGCCCACTTGCGCTCAACTTTAACAACTGCTGTGTTGTCCATCTTTAAAGAGATAATTTTTCCTTGTAACTTTTTCATATTTATTTATTTTGTAGTTTTTTTTCTGTCAGAATAGTTTTGATTCTGGCGATATCATCACTTAGATTTTTGAGTTTGGCAACGCTACTCAATTTGCCTACTTTTTTTTGTAAACGCATATTAGCTAAGCTATGGTTCAACTCAATTAATTCTTTATTGAGCTCTGCCACTGTTTTTTGACTTAGTGCTTTAATATCGTTTCTTTTCATTTAGTTTTTCTTTACAAATTCTGTTTTAACTGATAATTTAGCCGCAGCTTTGGTAAAAGCAGATTTGGCAATTTCTTCACTAACCCCACCAATTTCAAATAAGATAAATCCAGGTTTAACCAAAGCGACATATTGCTCAATCGCACCTTTACCAGATCCCATTTTGACGCCAAGTGGTTTTTGAGTTAAAGGTTTGTGAGGGAAAATCTTAATCCAATATTTTCCTTCTCTTTTGGTAGCATAAGTAATTTTCTTACGAGCTGCCTCGATTTGACGGGCAGAGATTTCTCCTAAAGTTAAAGCTCGAAGACCATATTCACCAAAAGCCACTTCACAACCTCGAAGGGCTTTACCTCTGTTCTTACCTCTAAAGGTTTTACGGTATTTTACTTTTTTTGGTTGTAACATTGCTAGACTACTTCCCCTTTATAAATCCATACTTTAATACCCACATAGCCAGATCTTGTTTTGGCTGGGGCTTCGTAATAATCAATATTAGCTCGAAGTGTTTGAGTTGGGATACTGCCTTGAAAATATTTCTCACTGCGACCAATTTCAGCTCCAGCGATTCTACCTGAGAGTTGAATTTTAACACCTTTGGCGCCAGCTGCCATGACCTTTTCCATCGCTTGGCTGACAGCACGACGATGAGGGTATCTGGCCAATAATTGAGAAATAATTCTCTCTAAAACTAACTTGGCACTCAAATCTGGTTTTTTCACTTCTTCAACTTTTAATTCAATTCTGGCTTTGTCTTTTTTATCTTTGGAAACATTGACTACTCTCTCAACTCCTTGTTTCACTTTTTCTAGATTAGCACCACCCTTACCAATCACTACACCTGGTCTAGCAACTGATAAAACTACTAAGAGTTTATTAATGGATCTTTTAATTTCCACATCAACTAAACCCGCATTGGCTAAACTTGTTTCCAAGTACTCGCGTAAGCGGAAATCTTCTAGAACTTTATTTGCATAATCTGCTTTGGATGCAAACCAGAGAGATTTCCAATTGAAAATCCCGCCTGTTCTAAAATTGATTGGATTAACTTTTTGTCCCATATCTTTATTTAGATCCCTTTTTCTGACTTTGTATTAATTTATTAGCCTGACCTTTGCCTGAACCTTGCAATTTAGCAGCTTGGCTCTTACTACGGTCTAATTTGATAGCTTCTTGAGATTTTTTAACCACCTCTTTTTTGACTTCAGTTTTAACTTCGGCTTTGGCAGGAACCTCTTTAACAGCTTCTACTTTTTTAACAATTTCAGATGCCTTAACTTCCTTTTTAGTTTTTAAATCAACTCTCACATGACAAGTTCTCTTTAAAATAGTGTGAGCGCGACCACGACTAACAGCTCTCCATCTTTTTAAGGCTGGACCATCATTGACTACAATATTATCAATTTCCAAATCAGCTACGGCTAAACCAAAGTTATTGGTCGCATTAGCAACTGCTTGGCGAATGACTTTTAAAACCAAAAGACTTGATTTTCTATTCATCACAGCCAATTGATTAATAGCATCGACAATACTCATTTTTTTAATCACATCCACCACCAAGCGCACTTTGCGTGATGTTTGTCTGGTATTTTTTTGCTCTGCTTTAATTATCATTTTAATTTTTTCCAAAAAAGTTTAAGTTTTAGTTAACAATCTCTTCACAATCTTGCCATGACCTCTAAAGGTTCTGGTTGGAGCAAATTCTCCCAAATTGTGTCCGACCATCATTTCAGAAACAAAAACCTCAATGAAGTTTTTGCCCTGATGAACCATAAAAGTGTGACCAACAAATTCTGGAGCAATCACGCAAGCGCGGCTCCAAGTTTTGATTGGTTTATTCTCCCCACTAGCTTTTTGAGCCATCACTTTTTTTAGAAGTTTTGGGTCGATGTATGGTCCTTTTTTACTTGATCTAGACATATTTTAATATTTTATACCTTTATTAATTTTTAGCGCGACGATCTCTGACTAAATGGCGAGTAGACTTCTTAATACTTCTAGTTCTCTTGCCTGGAGCAACGTTTTTGCCCCATGGAGACTTAGCATGTTTCATACCTACGCCTGAACGACCTTCACCACCACCATGTGGATGACTGTCTGGATGTTGAGCGGTACCTCTAACAGTTGGTCTAATACCCATCATTCTCTTACGACCAGCTTTACCTAACTTGACACCTTTCCACTCTTGATTACCAACGCGACCAATAGTAGCAAAACAATCCAAACTTACTAAACGTTGTTCTTTAGAAGGCAAAGCAATGATAGCATATTTTCCTTCTTTAGACTGAATCATCGCTCCAAGACCTGCACCTCTAACAATCTGAGCTCCTTTGCCTTGACGTAACTCAATGTTGTGAATATCCATACCAATAGGAATATTCTTTAATTGCATGCAGTTACCCAATTTAACATCAGTTTTTTCTTCTGTAATGATCTCTGCACCAATTTCTAAACCCTCAGGAGCAATTATATATCTTTTTTCACCATCTCTATAAAAGAGTAGGGCAACGTTAGCGCTGCGCATCGGATCATATTCAATTCTCTTCACAATAGCTGGAATACCCACCTTATCACGACGAAAATCTACCACTCTCATTTTCTTTTTGACACCACCACCTCTGTGTCTCATCGAAATGTGACCAGAAGCATCTTTGCCTTGGCGTTTCTTATGACCTTTGGCTAGCAATGATTTTTCAGGTTTGCCCTTATGCAAACTACCACGATCAATATCTAAACGATGTCTCTTACCGGGGGTAGTGCCTTTGATTTTCTTTAACATTAGCTTTCTCCTCCTACATCAAAAAGATCGATGTGATTATCTGCCGCTAAAGTAACATAAGCTTTTTTAGTCTTTGGACTAAGAGTGTTGATTCTTTTCTTGCCAGTTTTTTTCTTCACTCTGTGTCGAACCACAGTGTTGACTGACAAAACTTTCACTCCAAAAACTGAAGCCACTGCTTCTTTGATTTGACCCTTGTGAGCACTCATTTCTACTTCAAAAGTATAAACATGCTCTTTTTTAGCTAAGCTAATAGATCTTTCGGTAACAACTGGTTTTTTAATTAAATAAGCGTTCATGATTATTTCTTAAGAGTTGTTTTTTTAACTTTTAACATTCTCTCTTCTAAAACTTTTAAGGCGGTCAAATCAATTATAATCTTATCTGCCATCGCCACGTGCAAAGCATTGATGCGATCTGCGGTCATGACCAAAACATTTTCCATATTGCGCAGTGAGCGTAAAACTAAATCAGAACTCTTAGCTAAAATAACGAGAACCTTCTCGTCTTTTTTACTAACTGAAGAAATCAACTTAACAGCTTCATTAGTCTTACCTTTTAGAGAAGAGATGTCTTTACTTAAAAATAAGTTAGCTTTTTGAGCACTAAGAGCTAATTTAAGAGCTAAAAGCTTACTTTTAGCGGTTAGAGTCTTGACCCAATTCTCAATACTTCTTGGACCAAAGGCAACTCCACCACCGACAAAAATACTAGGAGTACGAGCACCGTGACGAGCGTTGCCAGTCCCTTTTTGTTTGTACCATTTTTTCTTAGTTCTGTTGATTTCTGATCTGGTTTTAGTGTGAGCAGTGCCTTGTCTCATATTACTGAGATAAACTCTAATGGCTTGAGCTAAAAGTACATTGGAAGTGGCACTAGAAAACAAAGTGTCACTTACTCTGACTTTTTCATTTTTGCTAGTAGAGTCGATGATTGTCAATTGCATTATGACTTACTTTCTTCTACAACTTCTGCGACAGCTTCTGGCTCGTTTTGAGTAGCTAATCCAAGAATTCCTAAATTCAATTTAATTTCTTTACTGGCACCAGTTTTGATAATTCTGACTGTGGAAGTTCTATATCCTGGCACTGGACCATTGACCCAAAGTTCATTGTTTTTTTGATCAATGTAAACGATGACTAAACCATCCACGGTTTTGGTTTCACAACCATAATGTCCAGGCATTCTCTTGCCCTTCCAAACGCGACCTGGAGTAGTACCTGAGCCAATAGAGCCAACAGCTCTGGCACGGTCTGATTGACCATGAGTCTTAGGACCACCATGAAAACCATGGCGCTTCATCGCACCAGCAAAA
>Ga0265297_10005174_pt1 | contig 20306 bp, 22 predicted proteins | sample Munlanlwell13791_FD_192502 | JGI IMG/M metagenome (GOLD analysis project Ga0265297, IMG submission 192502) | Leachate microbial communities from a municipal landfill in Southern Ontario, Canada - Leachate well 137-91 | ecosystem: Engineered > Solid waste > Landfill > Unclassified | place...
CTTGAGGGGTTGCCGCTTTTTCGTCCACCCCGCCACCGCATCTCCGACGGCTTTAATGGTTTCGTCTTTATCTATCGCCCCGGCTATTGCCAGCACGACGTTTTCCGGCTCGTACTGCTCCGCCATGTAATCGAGCATCAACTCTCTGGTGATGCCGTTGACCGATTCCCGGCTGCCGGCGATGTCCCTGCCCAGCGGGTGCCCCGGCCACATTATATCGTCGAGCAGCATGGAGACCCGCGCCTGCGGCAGGTCCAGCGACATGTTGATTTCCTCGATGATGACCTGCCGTTCTTTTTCCATTTCCACTGGCTCGAACTTGGAATTAAACAAAATATCCGCCATCACGTCCAGCGCCTGTTTAAAGTGCGGCTGCGCCACCTTGCAGTAATAGACGGTCAGCTCTTTATCCGTCCCCGCATTCAGGATGCCCCCCACCCCTTCTATGACCGACGATATTTCTATCGGGGTAGGGCGTTTAGCCGTGCCTTTAAAGCACATGTGCTCGATGAAATGCGAAACACCCGCCTCGCCGTCGTCTTCATAGCGCGAGCCGGTCCCGATGAAAAAGTTTATCGCTACCGAACGTGTGGCGGGCATCGGGGCTATTATTAATCGCAGCCCGTTGTCCAGCGTTATTTTCTCGTACAAATAAATGCTCCTAACCAATAATCATAAGGCATCGGCGGAAAATATCCTAATCCAGAACACGCAACCGTTTCGACGTTGCCATGATGAAAACTGTTACGACGACCAGCAATATCGCCAGTCCGCCCACCGACCATGGCGCTCCGATTCCCTCCGCCATCAAACCGGCAAAGAATGACCCCAGCGACCCCAGCCCGAACCCCAACATTAAAAAGCTCATCACCCGCCCGCGGTGCATGGCGTCGGTGTAATACTGCACCAGCGAATTCCCCAGCGCCATCTGTATCGTGCTGCCCATGCCAACGAAGATGATTACCGCCAGTGATAAGAACCACCAGCTGGAAAAAGAGAAGACAATCAGCGCCAAGCCCAGCAGCAGCCCGGAGAATAGCAGTATCAAGCCGCGTTTACGGTTCATTAAGGACGCTAAAATCAGTGAGCCGACAATTGCCCCGACGCCGGAAACCGCCACCAGTATCCCCATGTCCGTGGCGCTTACTTTCAGGATGTCCTCGGTGAACATCGGCAGCAGCTGCCCGTAAGGCGAGCCGAGGATGATGACCAGCACGGTGAAGATAAGCACCATGAAAATCGTTTTTTCACTGCGGATATAGCGCCAGCCTTCCAGGATATCGCCCAGCGAATTGCCGCCTACTTTAGTTGGCTTGCTGGTGGGCGGCACGAATATCACAAATACCCAGGACATAATTATCATTACGGTCATAATGGCGTAGGCTACCCAGAAGTCGAAGGCGTCAATGATAAAGCCCGCCAGCGCCGGTGAGATTACGCGGAAGACGTTCATCCCCAGGTTGTTCAGCGATATAGCGTTCATTAAGTTGTCCGGCTCTACGATTTCCGAGATAATTGCCGAACGCGCCGGCAGCATAAAGCCCATCACCGCCCCCTGTAAAGCCCCGCTGACCACCAGCACCCACCACGAATCCGGGTGCTCCGGTCCCAAAAAGCCCGTCAATAAGACAATCGTTATCGCCAGCGAGATGAGGATGGAAAGAATCTGGCAAACCTGGATAATGTTCTTCTTCTGGAATCTGTCCGCCGCCACGCCGCCGGGCAGCGTTAGTAGAATCATTGGGATGGCGTTGGCTAATGCCAGTATGCCCAGAATGGCGCCCGACCCGGTGATGCGGTAGACCAGCAGGCTGCGCGCCAGGTTCATCATGTTGAGCGATGACCAGTGGCCCACCATGGAAAAGTAATAAAGGCGGTAGATGGGGTTTTTAAAAGAGACGAAGGTTTTGGCTAAGCTGAACGATAGTACACCTCCGGAATACCGGGGTCTTTGGATACCGTCGTCTCCTTTGGTTTCGTCAGAATCGTCCATGCGGTCTTCCGGGTGGGGCAGGTGGGGTGTACAGTATTATTATTTTACATCAAAAGCCTGACCCTGTCACTGGAAAGACGGCGTTGAACGGGTTTTCTTTCACTGCCTATCAATCAAACGCCGGCCCGCCTACACTCGCATTATTATTATAGCCGTAGCTCTCCCAGTAACCGCGGAAGCTCGTGTCGTTGGACAATTCGATACGCGTTACCCACTTAGCCCATTTGTACCCGAACTTATTCATCGCCACCACCTGGAACGGAAATCCCCGGTCGGGCGTCAGGGTGACGTCGTTATCCTTAAGCGCGATGATGATATTGTTTTCGATGATATAGTCGTAGTCCAGCGAGCTGTAGCCTTGCGGCACGTCCGCCGTGTAGAAGATGACGATTAGCGCTTCCGGTTTAACTCCGGCGTCGGCAAAGATGTCCTTAAGCGCCGGGCCCGTCCATTTGGCGGTAAAGTTCCACCCCTCCACGCAGTCCAGCGGCATTAACTGCGAGTATTGCACATATGCCTCTAAATCGGCATAAGTCAACTGCAAAGGATGGTCCACCAGCCCGTCCACCGTCAGGACATAGGTATCCTTGTCTATGTACTGAACCCCCTTAAGGGCATTGTTCCGCTGGTCGTAAATAGGCGTCAAAGGAACACCCATGTATTCGGTAGCCTCAATCTCGGTGCCTGTGGCGGTCACCGGCGCGCTTCCCGCGCAGGATGTTAACACTAAAGGCAGCGCCAGCACCGCTATAAGTGCTGCTATGATTATCTTGATTTTCACTTAATACCTCCCCGCAAAATACTCCATGTAAACCACCAGCGCCATGATGCCCGCGCCGGCGGCGATTAGAATTCCGTTCACCAGCCAGACTATCACAGGCCGCTTGCTGGTTACTTTTAAACGGATGTTTATTAAAACGTGAACTAAGAAAAGGAGCGCCAGTGATATAATGCTTCCCCGGTGGATTTCATCCGCCAGCCGCCGGTCGATAAGCCCGAAGGACAATCTGTAGATGATATCCGTCTGCGTTATGCCCCACCCCGATATCACCAGCACGATTACGTTCGCCAGTAACAGCCACGCGCTGATGCCGGAGATTCTTTTCAGCCAGGTTTTCATCGCCGTCCCCTTTTAATTTGAGGGTAACATGCCAACTGGGTAAATGATGTGATTTTCATCACTCCTCTTACATCTGATATAATTCTGGTTGCCATGAACCTTGCCGCTGCCGTTAAAAAAGGTGATGCCCGGGTTGCCGCCCGCCTGATTACCCTCATCGAGGATGAGGCGCCGGAAGCCCTCGACGCTCTAGAAGAGCTTTACCCCCACACCGGCAGGGCGTATATCATCGGCGTTACCGGCGCGCCGGGCGTTGGCAAAAGCACCCTCACCGACTGTCTTATAGATGTTTTCCGCAAGCAAAATAAATCCGTCGGCGTTATCGCCATTGACCCCACCTCCGCTTTGACCGGCGGCGCTTTACTGGGCGATAGAATCCGCATGCAGCGCCACGCCGCCGACCCCGGAGTCTTTATCCGCTCCTTGGCTACGCGCGGCTGGACGGGCGGGCTGGCTAAAGCCGCTCTAGGGGCGGTGCATGTGCTGGACGCTATGGGCAAGGATTTTATCATCGTGGAAACCGTCGGTTCCGGGCAGGTGGAGCTGGATATCGTTAAAGCCGCTGATACCGCCCTTCTTGTTTTGTCCCCCAATACCGGCGACGAGATTCAGACGATGAAAGCCGGCATTATCGAGTGGGCGGACGTTATCGCCGTCAATAAAGCTGATATTCCAGGTGTCGAAAAACTTAAGGACGACCTTACCGTCATGCTGGAAGGTAAGGAATCCGGCGGCTGGCTGCCTCCCGTTGTCCTGACCGAAGCCGTCAACGGTAAGGGCGCCGGTGAACTAGCCGACGCGTTATTAAAGCATTATGAATATTTAAAATCCACCGATACATTAACACTCCGCCGCCGTGAAAGGGCTAAACTGGAACTCGTGGAGATTGCCGAAGAGAACCTCAAGAATTTAGTCCACAACCCGGAAGGTGAAAAACTGCTGGAAAAACTCGTCAACGACCTCCAGTCCGGTAAAACTACCCCCCACCGCGCCGCCCGCCAGGTTTTATCCCGCTTGAGAAAGGAAGCCTGATATGCCGTCTATACGCCAAGCTGAATTAAAAGACCTGCCGGAAATCGTGGATATCTATAACGAGGCGGTGCTGCACACTACCGCCACCTTTGATACCCAGACCAAGACCGTTGACGACCAGCGCACCTGGTTCAACGCTCACGGCAAAAAATACCCCATTATCATTGCCGAAGAAGACGGTAAAGTCGTTGGTTGGGCGTCCATGAGTGAGTGGTCGACGCGCTGCGCTTATGAAGGCACCGCCGAGGCTTCGCTTTACATTAAAGAGGGCTACCAGGGTAAGGGCTTGGGGCGGCAGATATCGGTGGCTATCTTGCAGGCGGCTAAAGAGGCCGGGCTCCACACCGCCATCGCTAGAATCGCCGAAGGCAACACGGCCAGCATTAAACTGGCGGAATCGTTGGGCTTTACGCACATCGGTGTGATGCGTGAGGTAGGCAAGAAGTTCGGTAAGTTCTTAGATGTTTATATGATGCAGATTATCTTCAAATAACTAGACTAACAGCACCTTTTCCAGCCGTTGCTCCAGTGACCTGTCGGCGCCCATGTTCTTCAGGTAATCCGCTATCGAACCGTATTCCTTGCGCAGGGCGCTTAAAAGAAACGTCATTGTTTCCGGCACCGCCCTCCAGAAGAAGTCCGGCATTTTTTTCACGTCGTCCGGAATGTCACCGCGGCTTTCCAGTTCCTGCTTCAGCACGGTCATGTATGGGTCGGATAGGCTGTAGTCCTCGACGATATCTTGTTCCGCCACTCCCACCGAGCTTAACAGCATCGCCGCCAGTATGCCCGTCCTGTCCTTGCCAATGGCGCAGTTGAATGCCAGCGGGTGGTTTTGCGGCTCGGCTACCATTTCCAGCGCCTGGACAATCTTCTCCCCAAAGCCTTTATTCGTCACGATTTGCAGGTAAAAGTCGCCCATATTGGTAAAGGGTTGATAGACCCGGGCTTCAACCTTGGTTGTCCGGTCATCGTCGTCAGTCATAAAAGATAGATTGTGGTACTTGATATTAGTATCGTCGGGCAGCCCCGTTCCGGCGCGTTTTACTTCGCTGTCGCTCCGCAAGTCCAGTATCGTTGCCAGCTTTAGCTCTTCAGTCAGCCTGCGGTAGTCGTCCGGGTTGAGGCGCGAGAATTCGCCGCTGCGGAAAATTTTCCGCCAGGCTACAGTGCGTCCCTGCTGTGTTTTATACCCGCCGACGTCGCGGAAGTTGGTTACTGATTTCAGTCTTAAGTGCCGGTCGTATTTTTCACTCATATATATAATTCTATCCTGCCAGGGTGAATATCGGCCGGGCGCTTTCACCGGCGGAATATATATCGCCGGCAAATATTTTATTGCCCATTTTCACCTTCTTGCCGATAAGCTCCATCGTTACGCTCTTCGGGTCGACCCCCTCCAGATTGCCCATTATCCATGGCCCTTCTTCCAGCTCCACTATCACCAGGATGTAGGGCACCTCGCTCTCTCTCCCCTCCGCCCCCACGAATACCGTGGTGAATGTCCTTATCTTCCCGTCGGTCTTCAGCTCGATTACTTCCATGTCCGGGCTGCCGCACTGCCGGCAGGCCATCTTGGGCGGAGTGGTGATGGCGTTGCACTGCTGGCACTTTAACCCGAGCAGTTTATTTTGTTTCAGGGCTTCGTTGTATTGCGCAAAATAGAGTTTCTGTTCCATTTTACCAGCCCCTTTCCAGTATCATATTCACCAGCGTGCCGCCGTCGCCGCCTAAGGTGTCGGTTAACCCGATTTTAGCGTTAGGGACTTGCCGTCCCGGCTCAACCTCGCCGCGCAGCTGCCGGGCGACTTCGTAAACCTGCCCCGCGCCGGTAGCCCCAATGGGATGCCCCTTGGCTTTAAGCCCGCCGGAGGGATTGATGGCTACCTTCCCCCCGATATCCGCTTCGCCTTTTTCCCACGCCTCCCCAGCCTTGCCGTAGTCGAAAAATCCCAAACTCTCGGCGGCTATCAAACTGGCGATGCTGAAGCAGTCATGTAGTTCGCACAAGTCAACGTCCTGCGGCTTTATCCCCGCCATTTTATATGCCTGTTCCGATGATAATTCCCTGGCTCTGATTCTGGGTAAATAATCATTCTGGTTGCCCAGCGGCCCGTTGGACGCCTGCCCGATGCCGGTGATATATACAGGTTTTTTCGTCAGTTTTTTCGCGACTTCTTCCGAGGCTAAAACTACCGCCGCCGCGCCGTCGGAGAACGGACAGCAGTCGTGCAGCGTTAAAGGTGTGCAGACCACAAAGCTGCCCAGGACTTTCTCCACGCTCATGTCGGCGTTCTTCCCGAAGAACTGCGCTTTAGGGTTAATCGCGCCGTGCTTATATGATTGTATCGTTACCTTGGCCATCTGCTCTCTTAGCTTTTGCAGAGGGATTTTATAGGTATCGGCGTAAAGGTGGGTCAGCATAGCGAAAACCGCCGGGAACGTAACTCCGGAAGGATATTCGTAACGGGCGTCGCTGAACATGGCAAAGGTGCGCGTCGCCAGCCCGGTGCCCATCGTTGCTGCCCTTTCCACCCCGCCCGCAATGACAATGTCGTAATACCCCGACGCCACCCACATAAAGGCGTCCCGCACCGCCATGCTAGCCGAGGCGCAGGCGCCCTCGTAGCGGTTGGCGGGGGCGTAATGACAGCCCAGGTTCTCCGCCGCGTAAGACGCCACCATGCCCTGCCCCTCCTCGATGTCGCCCAGCGCGTTGCCGATGAATAATGCCTTGATATCCTTCGCCTTGAGGTTGGATTCGGCTATCGCTTCCGTGGCGGCTTCGGCAAAGAGTTCGACCTCGGTTTTCGTTTGAGGCCCGCTGAACTTCGTTTCACCAACGCCGACCACAGCTACTTTCTTCATATTGCCCTCCTGGTTGCGTTTTTGGGAACAGCTTTAGAATACCGTTTTTGGGGGGGAAGTGTCAATGCGGTTTTCGGTTAGTGTATACTTGTTTATAGTAAGTTTTCGCAGGTTTTCTTCATGGCAACCGATGTTATCTTAAAAAACGCCAACGTTATCACCATGAATCCCGCCCAGCCCCGGGCGGAACTGGTGGCTATCTCCGGCGACTCCATCTTTCACGTCGGCAGTAACGATGAAACGGATAGGCTGACCGGACGATTTACGAAGGTCATCGACTGCGCCGGCAAAACCCTCGTCCCCGGCTTTCACGATGCCCACCTCCATCTCTTTTCCCTGATTAGAAAATTGACCAGCCTTGACCTCTCACCGGCTAAAGTCCGCTCCATCGCCGATATTAAAGAAGCGATAAGGGAAAAAGCTTTAGCCTCGCCGCCCGGCGCCTGGATAAACGGCACCGACTACAATGAGTTTTATCTGGAGGGAAAACATTGCCCCACCCGCTGGGATTTAGACGAAGCCGCCCCCAACCACCCCGTGGTTATCAGCCACCGCTCCCTCCACGCCTGCGTGCTTAACTCCAAAGCCTTGGAACTGGCGGGCATCACCCATGAAACCCCGGAGCCGGACGGCGCGCGCATTGAGCGTGATTTAACCACCGGCGAACCTAACGGCATTTTAATTGGCATGCTAAATTTTGTCCGCAGCCATGTCATGCCGCGTTTCTCCGAGGATGAGTTAATAGAGGGCGCCGCTTTAGCCGATGAGTATTTCCTGTCGCACGGCATCACGTCTTTTCAAGAAGCCACCATGCGTAATGACATCGGCCGGTGGGAAACGATTTGCGATCTAAAGCTTAACGCCGACCTCTTAAGCCGCGTCACGATGATGGCGGGGGCGGACTACTTTAAAGACTTTAAAGAGCGCGGACTTCTCGCCGGCACCGGCGATAATTTGATGCAGCTCGGCGCGGTCAAGGTAATGCTGGAGATTGAACCGGAACAGGAAGAGCTGAACAATCTGGCTTTAGACATCCATGAGGCCGGTTACCAACTGGCTTTTCACGCCGTTGCTGAAAGAACCGTCGCCAGCGCCGTTACCGCTTTAGAGTACGTTAATCAGCATTCGTCTGTAGCTGGACGCCGCCACCGCATTGAGCACTGCGGCGAGTGCCCCCCACCCCTCCTGGAACGCATTAAAAAGCTGGGGTTGGTCATCGTTATCCAGCCTGCCTTTATCTACTACAGCGGCGAACGTTACTTGTCCACCGTCCCCGAGAGTCAACTCCCCTGGCTTTACCGCATCAAGGCGCCACTGGAAAAAGGCGTCGTCGTTGCCGGCAGTTCCGATGCCCCGGTCGTTTCCGCCAATCCGTTAATGGGCATTTACGCCGCCGTGACCCGACAGGCAGAATCCGGCCAGACGTTATTGCCGGAAGAACGCATTAGTGTTGAGCAGGCTTTATCTCTTTACACGGTTAACGCCGCCTACTCGTCTTTTGAAGAAAAGATTAAGGGCTCAATAGCCCCCGGCATGCTGGCGGATATCGTTATCTTAAGCGACGACCCCACCAGTATCCCCCCGGAAAAGATAAAAGACATTAAAGTAGAAATGACGATGATTGGCGGCGAGGTTGTCTGGGAAGCCTAGCATTCTTGTCATTCCAGCGAAGGCTGGAATCCATTTGCCCTAACACACTTATTTTGGGGTATTGGCGTCTCCCTTTGTAAAAGGGGGACAGGAGAGGGATTTTTTCTTTTACGTTGTCCCTATCACCGTAGCAATGGCGTTTTCCCTGGAATGAGATAAACTTACATCTATCTCTTTAATCCCCAGCTTTTCCGCCTGCTTTTGCGCCCGCCCGTTCAGTTTTATCAGCGGCTTGCCGGTGGGGTGATAAAGCGTCTCTATTTCCCGCCACGCCACCCCTCTATTCCCCGTCCCCAGCACCTTCATCACCGCCTCTTTGCTGGCAAATGACACCGCCAGCGAGTGCGCGTGGTGCCCGTAAATCTTTAGCTCGTCTTTAGTGTAAACGCGGCTTAAAAAGCGGTCGCCGTAGCGCGCAATCGCCTGTCGGATGCGTTCTATCTCTATAATGTCGGTCCCAATGTGGTGCTGCATATTATTTTATTCAGTTCAAGTAGTAATCATACTATCATTTCAAAATTTCGGCGGCAACCTCCGCCCCGACCTTTTTCAACAGCCTTAGTGGTGGTTTATCTAAAAGACTGGTATATAGTGGCGTTATTGATATGTTCCCCTGTACGATAGCCTCGATATCCGTACCCTCGCTGGCGGATTCCTCCACCCTTTCCCGCACCAGCCGGAACTGCTGGTGTTGCCCGCTGTTGTCTTCCGCCACGGTGTTGATGTGGCTGGAGCGCGCCAGCCGCGTGATTTTCACGCCTTTGACTTTCTCCATCGGCAGGTCCGGCGCGTTGACGTTAAGGAAAATTCTGCCGAGTTTGTTCGCGTCCATTCTCTCAACTAGAGAGGCAACGGCGCGTGCCGCGACTTTTAAGGCAACGGTGTTGTTTCTAGGTGCGGATGTCGCCACTGCCGGCAATCCTCTAAAGTACCCCTGCATCGCCGCCCCCACCGTCCCGGAGATATATACGTCCTCGCCTAAATTATGGCCGTTATTGACGCCGCTGACTACCATATCTATATTATCGGTAATCAGTTTGCCCAGCGCCAGTATCACGCAGTCAGAAGGCGACCCGTCTATGGCGTAGGCTTTAACGCCGTCCTCCGGCGCGCAGGCCTCGCTGGCGTGTAATGGCTGGAAGAGCGTTACCGCCGTCCCGATGGCGCTGCGCTCGCTGTCCGGCGCCGCCACTGTAACCTGCCCCACATGCTTTAGTTCCCGCACCAGCGCCCAGAGCCACTCCGCCTGGATGCCGTCGTCGTTGGTCACCAGTATTTTCACTTTTTCAGTTTAGCACGGCGTAGAGTTAACCAGCAAAGGTAAATACTAATAACATATATATTTACTTATTTTCCTCATAGCAATATAATCAAGTAACGTTAATACTAAATGACATCATTGAAAAATTATGTTAAAACATATTTTTGTTAACGAATGGAAAAATGTACTCTTAATAATTGTATTACTTGGTATAGGAACTGCCTTCTTGTATTCGGGTATAGCAGATAGTTGGGATGAATATCAATTGATACAAAAAGGTAATATTGTTGACGGCTTTATTACTAGTACTTGGGAAGATGCTGAGGACGCAGATTCTGGCGGTTTGATTTGGAGCCACGGTGCCACATATACTTATCAACTTCCTGATGGACGTAACTTCGACGGAACACTATATGGTGAAGGTAGGCTAAAGACTGAGTTCCTTTATCTCTCACAACCTTATCCAATTGAGGTGACATATTTATTGGATAATCCGTCTGTGAGTCGGATTACGAATGATTTGCCAGATAATGTACTAGGAGTGTTATATAAACAAATATTCCCATATTGGGTTTTTACATTTACATTTTTTATTCTTGGCTTTTATGTTATATGGAGAGTGATACGAGAATCAAGACATTTGCCTGCTCTTTCCTAATTATGCTATTATCTTAATAAGTTCAGGTACTTATATTCATGTTAATTGTCACCTGTGTCAAACAGGTTCCGGACACTACGCAGGTCAAAGTAGACCCCGTAACTGGCACTCTCATTAGAGAGGGCGTGCCCTTTATCATGAATCCTTATGATACGCACGCTTTAGAGGAGAGCCTGCGCCTTAAGGATAAGTACGGCTTTCGCGTTGCCGTTATCTCTATGGGCCCTCCCAGCGCCGAGGTTACTCTGCGCAAGACTTTAGCTCTGGGCGCCGATGAAGCTATCCTCCTCTCCGACCGCGCTTTCGGCGGCGCTGATACTTTAGCAACTTCGATGGTGCTGACCGGCGCTATTAAGAAGCTGGCGGAAAAAGAGGAACTGGCGATGGTCATCTGCGGCCGCCAGACCATTGACGGCGATACCGCCCAGGTCGGCCCCGGCATTGCCTCCCGCCTCGGCTGTACCCAGTTGACGCTGGTTGACCGCGTAGAAGAAGTTGACGTTAAAGCCAAAACCCTGAAAGTTCGCCGCAAGCTGGAAGGCTATCACGAGGTCGTTAGCGCCCCCCTCCCCGCCATGATTGCCGTTTTGCGTGAAATCAACACCCCGCGCTATCCCAACGTCCCTATGCGCCTGATGGCAGAGGATGCTCCGGTTGACCTCTGGGATAACAAAATCATGAAGATGGATGAGGCGACCATCGGGCTTAAAGGCTCGGCAACCCAGGTGCGCAAGATATTCTCCCCGCAAAGGGCTAAAGGTGAAATCCTCGGCGGTGAGGACGTTAAGCCGGCAGACTCCGCAAAACTGCTGATTGATAAACTGGTAGAGAAGGACTTGTTGTCCTTATAGATAAATGACTGAAGAACCGAAGAAACTGAAACGACCCCGGGGCATTGCCCAGCTCATCCCCGGCAAATGCATCGCCTGCGGCGCGCGCTGTGAGGCGGAGTGTAAATTCGACGCTATCGTCATGAACGATAAGGGCGAGCCTATAATCGACGCCAAAAAGTGCGTCGGCTGCCAGCGCTGCGTTAAAATCTGCCCCGCCCAGGCTATCGAGATGTTCTTTACGCCGGAGGAGCAGAAAATCCTCGCCGAGCTGGCCAAGCAAAAAGCCGACCAGCCTGCCCCTGAAGCGGAAGAGCCGCAGGACCCCCGCCTGGCGAAGATTAAGGAATACAAGGGCGTCTGGATTTTTACCGAGCACACCGAGGGTAAACCCGCCGAGGTTTCCTGGGAGCTTTTGGGCGTTGGCGCCGAACTCGCTAAAGCCCGCGGCGTCGAGCTTTGTTCCGTTGTTATCGGTGAAAAAGTCGAGCACCTCTGCAAAGAAGCCTTTGCTTATGGGGCGTCCAAGGTTTACCTGGTTGACGACCCCGTTTTTCATTATTATAGAACCGAATCCTACAACAAGGCATTTTGCTATTTAATTGAGAAGTACAAGCCGGAAATCGTCCTCATCGGCGCTACCGGCCTTGGGCGCGACCTCGCCGGCGCTATTGCCACCAAACTGCAGACCGGCTTGACCGCCGACTGCACCGGCCTCGCTATCGACGAAAAGGGATTCCTCCTCCAGACCCGTCCCGCTTTCGGCGGCAACATCATGGCGACTATTCTCACCGAGTTCACTCGACCCCAGATGTCCACCGTCCGCCCGCACGTTATGCCCATGCCTAAAAAAGACCCCTCCCGCACCGGCCAGATAATCACCGAAAAAGTCCCCGTTCAGGAAGCGGATATCGCCGCCAAGGTGTTGGAAATCATCAGCGATGAACAGATGGACAGCGTTGACGTCGCCGCGGCGGAGGTTATCGTTTCCGGCGGGCGCGGCATGTGCAATGCCGAAAATTATAAGATACTCCAGGACCTTGCCGATGAACTGGGCGGCGTTGTCGCCTGTTCCCGCGCCGCCGTGGAAGCCGGCTGGATGCCTCTGGAGCGGCAGGTAGGGCAGACCGGCAAGACCGTCCGCCCCAAGATTTACATCGCCTGCGGCATCAGCGGGGCTATCCAGCATCTGGTGGGTATGCAGGACTCGGATATCGTTATCGCCATTAACCGCGATAAAAACGCCCCCATCTTTGAGGTGGCTGCCTTCGGCATCGTCGGCGACCTTTTTGAAGTCGTTCCGGCGATTACCGCCTATGTTAGAGAAAAACGTAAAATTAAAGCTGGTAAGGCTTAAGGAATAAATTATGTCGGCAACAGTAATCGCATTTATCGTCGTTCTGGCCGCCGCCCTGGCGTTCTTCGCCTTTAGCTGCTTTAAACGCTTCGGGTTGGTAATTAAAGGCAAGCCGGAAAACCGTTTTGACAACCTCCCCAAACGCGTCTGGAATATGCTATACTACGCCTTCGGCCAGCGCCGCGTCGTTAAAAAAGCCTTCGGCGTCAACCACTTCGTGTTATTCTGGGCTTTTATGGCGCTCCTCATTTCCAACACCGAGTTTTTACTTAACGGCCTTGCCCCGGATGTCATTAGCTTTGCCCGCCTCCCCGACGCCGCTTATTTCACCCTGACGATGATTTTCGACATCATGTCGCTGTTGGCTTTGCTGGCGGTTATCTTTGCCGTTATCCGGCGCTTTGCCTTCCCGCCCCCCTATACCGAAGCGCGCTCCCGCGACGCTTTTATTATTTTGAGTATGGTTGCCGGTTTGATGCTGGCTTACTTTGGCATGAACGCCTGCGAGATTGCCGCCGGAACTGAAAGGGCGGGGGTCTATATGCCCGTCGCCAACTTGATTGCTTCCTGGCTGCCCGCCGGCGCCGCCGGTTTGGAAACCGCCGCGCAAACGCTTTGGTGGTGTCATGCCGTTATCTTGCTTTCCTTCCTCAACTACCTGCCTTACAGCAAGCACATGCACGTCCTAACTTCGATATTCAACTGCTTCTTCATGAGCACCGAAAAAGTGAAAACCCAGCCCCGCGAGGAGTTTAAGAAGGGTAATACCTTCGGGGTGGGGGAGGTAGAGAACTTTACCTGGAAGGGCTTGTTCGATTCCTATTCCTGCACCGAGTGCGGCCGCTGTTCCGATAGCTGCCCGGCGACTTTCACCGGCAAACCCCTCCAGCCCCGCCTTGTTATACATGACATAAAGATGAACCTGCTCAACAACGCCAATAAGGATGGACATCCTGAACAACCCTTAATCGGTGATGGCGGCGAGGGCAGCGTTAAAGACGAAGTTATCTGGGAATGTACTACCTGCGGCGCCTGCATGGAAGTCTGCCCCGTCTTTATCGAGCACGTCCCCCGCATCGTTGATATGCGCCGTCACCTTGTAGAAACCAAAGCCGAATTTCCGGATGAACTGCTTTTGTTCTTCGAGAATATGGAAGCCCGCAGCAATCCCTGGGGCATTGCCCCCACCGAGCGCACCAAGTGGGCCGCTGACCTTGATGTTAAACCTTTCGAGGCTGGTAAGACGGAATACCTCTTTTATACCGGCTGTGCCGGCGCGTTAGACGCACGCAACCGCAATACCACCGTATCCATCGCTAAGATTTTAGATAAAGCCGGCGTTTCCTGGGGCACTTTGGGCAAAGACGAACTCTGCTGCGGCGATAGTTTACGCCGCCTCGGCAATGAATATGTCTTCGACCGGATGGCGCAGGCAAATATCAAAATGTTCGCCGAAAAAGGCGTCAAGAAAATCATCACGCAGTGCCCGCACTGCCTTAGCACCCTGAAGAACGATTATAAACAGTATGGCGCTGACCTTGAGGTTGTCCATCACACCGAATTTATTAATACTCTGATAAAGGAAGGTAAACTCAAACTTAATCCCACGGCGGAGCTTGGCAATACCGTCTATCACGATTCCTGCTACCTGGGGCGCTATAACGGAGTCTATGATGCCCCCCGCCAGGTAATCGCCGCCGCCACGGGCGATAAGCCGTGCGAGATGGAGCGCAGCCATGATAAAGGCTTTTGCTGCGGTGCCGGCGGCGGCCAAATGTGGATGGAAGAAAAGGAAGGCAGCCCTATCTACCTCGCCCGCATGGAAGAAGCTTTAGCTAAAAAACCGGACACCATCTGCGTCGCCTGCCCCTACTGCATGACCATGTTCGATGACGGCCTGAAGAACAAAGAAGCCTCGGATAAGGTGCAGGTTCTTGATCTGGCGGAGATTGTAGCTAAGGCCCTCCCTAAATAACCGCATAATTTAGCATATTAAGCTTTAATTTTACGTATTTCACCCGATTTCATCAATCCGCTGTTTTTTAGTATAATTAGGTGTTACTAGAAGAATACCCATTTCCATAGAAAGGAGTTGGTCCTGATGGTTAAAGAACTTCCCGTCATTTACCTCCAGACCGGCGGCTGTAGCGGGTGCGCAGTTACCATGCTTAACTCCGCCAGCCCCACCATCAAAAATATCCTCATTGACCAGCTGGCGCCGGGTGTGCACATCAACCTTAGATTTCATCCTGTAGTGATGGCTGCCGCCGGCGACTTGGCGATTGAGGCGCTGGAGGACACGGCGAAAACAAAAAAAGGCGAGTACGTGCTGGTGGTGGACGGCGCTATACCCACGGTTGATGGCGGCGTCTACGGTATGATGGGCGAGCGCAATGGCAAGCCCGTCACCATGCAGCAAAGAGTGGAGGAGTTGGCTAAAGACGCCCTGGCGGTCATCGCTATGGGCACCTGCGCCGCCTTCGGCGGTATACCCGCCGCCCCGCCCAATCCCGCCGGCTGTGTTCCCGTCCAAAAAATCATGGAACTCAAGAAAATCAATAAGCCTCTGATTAATATTCCCGGCTGCCCCCCGCACCCCGACTGGTTTGTGGGGACGGTCGCTAGTATTATCATGAACGGCTTGCCCAAGGCGGAAGACCTCGATGAATTCCTCCGCCCCAAGCTTTTCTACGGCAAACTTATCCACGAAAATTGTCCCCGACGCGCCTACTTCGATGAAGGCAAATTCGCCAAGAAATTCGGCGATGAAGGCTGCCTCTACGAGCTCGGCTGCCGGGGTCCCATCACCCATGCCGATTGCCCCATCCGCCACTGGAACAGTGGAACCAACTGGGTTATCGGTGCTGGCGCGCCCTGCAACGGCTGCACCCAGCCCGAATTCGCCCAGGAACTAACCTCTTTCTATGAGAAGCTGGTGGACGTTGACCTTCCGGTCGTCGGCGCTTACTGGGAGAAGAAGGAGGGGAATAATGGCTAAAATCGTGATTGACCCCGTCACCAGGATTGAGGGTCATTTAAAAATAGAGTGTGTTGTGGAAAACGGCGTTGTTAAAGACTCCCATGCTACGGGCAACCTCTTCCGCGGCCTGGAGCTGATTCTACGGGGCCGCGACCCCCGCGACGCCCAGGTAATCTCCCAGAGGATTTGCGGCGTTTGCCCCCAATCGCACGGCATTGCTTCCACCCTCAACCTTGATAGCGCCTTCGGTATTGCCGGTAAAATCCCGGATAACGGGCGCATCATCCGCAACCTGATTCACGGCGCCCACGTCGTCCAGGACCATATCCTCCACTTCTACCACCTGGCGGCGCTGGACTATGTGAACGTCGCCGATGTCGCTTCATATGCCGGCAACGATTCACAGCTAAACTCGATAAAAGACTTTATCAACCGCGGCGCGTTAGGTCCCTTCATGCCCCGCTATGAAGGCGATTACCGCCTGCCGCCGGAAGTTAATCAGGCCGCCGTCGCCCACTACGTTAAAGCGCTGGAAATGCGGCGCATCGGCCACGAAGCCGTAGCAATCTTCAGCGGCAAGGTTCCCCACAGCGTCGGTGTGGTGCCGGGCGGCGTTACCTCCACCCCCACCCCCGATAACATCATGGCCTATATCTGGAAAATCAAAATCCTTCAGGATTTCGTTGATAACGTTTATATCCCGGATGTCCTCGCCGTCGCCGGCGCATATATGGACTACGCCGAAATCGGTGCCGGCTGCAAGAACCTCCTTTCCTTTGGCAGCTACGACCTCGACGGCAAGAACCCGGATTACGCTACCCGCGACCGGCTCTTTAAACAGGGCGTCATCGGCGCTGACCTTAAGCCGGGCGCGCTGGACACGAATAAAATCACCGAACAGGTTAAGCACTCCTGGTACGAGGACTCCACCACCAACCGCCACCCCTCCCAGGGTGATACCAAACCGCAGTACGGCAAGAAGGACGCTTATACCTGGTCTAAAGCCCCCCGCTATGACGGCAAGGTCTATGAGGTTGGCCCTGTAGCCCGCGTGGCAATGACTTATGCCAAGGGCGATCCTAAAATGAAGGAAATGGTTGAAGGTTCGTTAAAAGCGCTTAAAGCCACCCCCGCCGCCTTATTCTCCGTGCTCGGTCGTCACCTGGCCAGAGCGCTTTCCGCCAAATACATCGCCGATAGTCTGGAAGGCTGGGCTTTATCCCTCAAGACCGGCGAACCCGCCTACGTTGAATATGAACTTCCCGAACAGGCGAGCGGCATGGGCATTATCGAAGGCTCACGCGGCGCGCTGGGACACTGGATTGAAATTAAAGATAAGAAAATCGCCAATTATCAGGCGGTTGTCCCCACCACCTGGAACGCCTCGCCAATGGACGATAAAGGCCAGCACGGCCCCATCGAACAGGCACTTATCGGCACCAAGGTCAAGGACGAGAGCAACCCCTTCGAGATTGTCCGCATCGTTCGTTCCTTTGACCCCTGCATTGCCTGCGCCGTCCATTGCGTAACGCCCAAAGGTCGAAACCTCGGTCAATACCGGGTAGTGTAAAGGAGGAGCGATGTTATATTCCGAACAAAAACATTTCGATGAAATAATTGCCTACCTGGAAAAAGATAAAAGCGTCTTCATCGTCGGCTGCGACGGCTGCGCGCAGTCGTCCGGCAGCGGCGGCCCCCAACAGGTTGCCGAAATGCAGCAGAAGCTGACCGAAGCCGGCAAGAAAGTCACCGGCACTAAGTCTGTTGACTTCCTCTGTTCCAAGGCTCTGGTTAAGTCTGGACTGCGCGGCAAGGTTGACCAGATTAAAGCCGCCGACGCTGTTCTCGTTTTAACCTGCGGCATCGGCATCCAGGCTGTAGCCGCCTCGCTTAATAAGCCCGTTTACCCCGGCTGCAACACCATCAACCTTGGCGGCTCCCGCGGCGAATGGGAAGGCAGCGAACGCTGCTTTGAATGTGGCCAGTGCCTGCTGTGGCACACCGGCGGCGTTTGCCCCCTCACCGCCTGCACCAAGAGTTTAGTCAGCGGTGCCTGCGGCGGCGCTAAAAACGGCAAGTGTGAAGTCTCCCCCGACCGCGATTGCGGCTGGGAATTGATTTATACCCGACTTAAGGAACGGGGCAACCTGGAACGCCTGGCTGACATGATGCACCCGCTCGACCATCGTAAATTGAGGCTTCGCCCGGAGATGATAGATACCCCGCGGTTCGCGGTAGAGAACTTCCCCAAGCCCCCCGCCCCGCCCGATAATCCTGCCGAGGAGGTGAAAGCGAAATGAGCCTACGTTCTAAACTGGAATCCGGTCAGTTCGCCGTCTCCTGTGAGTTCGGCCCCGTCAAGGGCACGGATATTCACGAACTAAACGAAAATATAGAGATTCTTAAGGGCAAAGTGGACGCCGCCAACGTCACCGACCAGCAAAGCTCTGTTATGCGCATGTCCGGTCTGGCCACAGCGGCTTTAGCGGTGCAGGGCGGCCTGGAGCCCATCTTCCAGATGACCTGCCGCGACCGTAACCGCATCGCTTTACAGTCCGACCTTTTAGGCGCCTGGGTGCTGGGTATCAAGAACGTCCTCGCTCTAACCGGCGACATGGCGTCCAAAGGCGACCACCCCCAGGCTAAGGATGTCTTTGACCTCGACTCCGTCACCCTGCTGGCGACCATTAATACGCTTAATTCGGGCAAAGACCTCTCTGGTAACGAGCTTAAAGGCGCCCCCGACTTCTTCCCCGGCGCGGTAGTTAAAGTGGAAAACGATACCGAGGCTTCTTTTGAGCTGCAGATTGCCAAAATGCAGAAGAAAATCGCCGCCGGAGCCAAGTTTTTCCAGACGCAGGCGTGCTACCAGCCCAAATCTTTTGAGAAGCTGATGAAGCGCGCCGATAAGTTCGGCGTGCCGGTCATGGTGGGCGTAATCCCGCTTAAGAACGCCGGTTCCGCGCGGTATATGAACGCCAACGTTGCCGGCATCCACGTCCCGCCCGAGCTTATTGATATCATGGCCAAAGCGGCTAAAGAAGACCGCGAGAAAGTCGGCATCGAGATGGCCGCCAACCTCATCAAAAACATGAAAGGCATGTGCCAGGGCGTGCATATTATGGCCGTCGCATGGGAAAAGAAAGTCCCGGAAATCATGGCTCTAGCCGGACTCTAATAAAAACGTCATTCCCGCGAAGGCGGGAATCCAGTAAATCAAATCCCCGCCCCTTAAAAAGGACGGGGATTTTTGTTTCTACTAACTTCACCGTCATTCCCGACCTGATCGGGAATCCACTTATTGCTTCGGTTTAATTTTGGGGTATTGGCATCTCCCTTTCGTAAAGGGAGACAGGAGAGGGTTTTTACTAATTGGGTGAACCACCCGCAAAATCCGCTATCAGCCACCCGGCGGGCACGCCTCCGACTTTACAATGTCCGTTCGTTTGATGTTCTTGCTTTTACACTTTGGGCAGGCGCGCGCCTCCTCCTCGGTAGGCCCTGTGGGCGCCGGCATTATAAATTCGTTTTTACAGTCCTGGCAGGTGTAACGCCAGTCCGGCGGCCCCAGCTTGCAGGCGGCGCATTTCTTTGGTCCCGGTTTTCCCATATCTACATTATACCCGGTCCTGGTCTGATTCCAATAAATACATCTCCCGGAAGATATTCTCCACCAGCGCTGAATCCCTGGCGGAAAACCCGATTCTAAAGAACTCGTCCTTTATTACGCAGTGAAAGGTGCGGTCGCGGGAGAGGCGCTTTAGGTCCCAGGCAAACCATATATTGGGCCCCCGCGTCCCCCATAGCTTCCCGCTTCCCTTGAAGATGCTAGGCTTAAAACTGATGATTTTTACTATTTTGCTGACGGGTACGGTCTTATCCACCAACGGCCAAAAGCAGTTGTGGAAAACCACCCTGTCTTGGTAAATGGTTATCAGCCCGTCGTCGTAGAGAAAATTGGCGTCTTTTTCCATTTATTTCTTAATTGCCGCCGCTACTTTTATTGCCCACTTGTTTATCATTTCCCAGTCGCGGTAGTCTCCAAAGTCGCCGCCTACCCGCTTGACCACCCACTTTTCCATGCCGCTCATCTTTTTTTCGTTCAAGTGCCCGCCAAAGACAACCATTCCCTTGGGCTTAATGGTATCCAGTGTGCCGGTTAGCCCCACGGGGTACTTCCAGCCTTTGAGCAGTTCCTCCGGGTCGCCCTTGCCGGAAGGCCCGGTGGAGAAGATGTACACCGGCATTGCGGCCAGTTTATCCTGGTTTTTCTGCACGAATTTAGTCGTCGGTTTATACCACTACCCGATGTATATCGCCGTGCCGATGACCGCCGCCCGGTAATCGTCCAGTTTTTTAACTTTTTTCAATGGGACCAGGTCGTAAGCGACGCCTTCCTTTTTCAGCGCATTTCCTATTAGCTCGGCAATCTCCTGCGTGGCGCCGTATTTTGATGCGTAAGCTACCAGTACCTTGTTTGCCATATATCTACCTCCTTTAGCACATGGCATTTTAGCATATCTAAAGTTGTTATTGCGAGCCTCTCCAATACTCCGC
>Ga0265297_10005175_pt1 | contig 20304 bp, 18 predicted proteins | sample Munlanlwell13791_FD_192502 | JGI IMG/M metagenome (GOLD analysis project Ga0265297, IMG submission 192502) | Leachate microbial communities from a municipal landfill in Southern Ontario, Canada - Leachate well 137-91 | ecosystem: Engineered > Solid waste > Landfill > Unclassified | place...
TCAACATATGAGTAAAAACCTCACCAAGCGTTTGCGCGAACTCCAACGAGTCGCCGCATTACATCAAGATAAAACCGTTGCTCCAATCGGCGCACCGGTGATTTCTGATGCAGGTGTTGGTGCTGCTCCGGCTGCTACTGCCACGATGGCGATTGGTACACCAGCCCACTACAAAGTTATCCGTAAGGATTTAACCTTTGTTGTTGTTTTGATGTTGGTGATGATCGCTTTGCTGTTTGGGTGCTGGTGGCTAGTGAATAACACTGCATTGGCACAGTGGATTGTGAATCTTGGTAGTTCTATTCGTTAGTTTTTTTGTTTTTCTTTTCCTGTGTCATCCTGAGCGTAGTCGAAGGATCTATATAGTAGGTTCTTTTTTATTTTCTTTTTCAAAGGTCTGCGCGACCTTTGGAACGCGGTTACTTTTGGCTTGTCAAAAGTAACCAAAAGCGCCCGCCTAGTGCTTTCGCTATTCAGCACAAACAATCTGTTCATCTGCTTATCACCAAACTCGTCGTTCTGCTGTACAGCAGAACTCCTCAAACATGGGCACGCTGATTTGAACGATTGTTTGGCTTTAGGACGCTCAAGCTCCAATGGCGGATTGGAACTTGAATAATAGCTCGCTTCAATTGCCAGAAAAGCGCACTAGTTGCTGATTTATATAATTCAGACTAGACTATGACCATTCCCAGGAGGTAGCTAATGTCATTACTATGTTCGCCTCTGCACCTGTATGCGACCCATCGCACCGCCGGGTATTGTCGGGAGTACGCCTACCGTCAAAGCCCCGAGGGATATGCACGGCTTCTCTGTGTTCGTTTCCATCACGCCCCGCTAATCTGTTCGAATCGGTATGAGACCGCCGACATCGCCGAGATCACCGAAGTGTCGATGTGTGATCGGGACTATCGGGCGGTGTCTCGGTTTATCGAACTAGCCGAAGGCAAGCGTGAACCTAATGGTCAAGAGGAGCGGCCTGAGTCGATGCCAAAGATGCTGGCAGAAACCATTATGGCTTGTCCCAACTGGGACAGTAATCTGGGCAGCGATGCTCGGACTGCCATCCGGAAAGCCGCTGGTGTCTATTGAGTTCCAGGGTTGCATCTGTCCCTAAGTTGCCCGCACCTTCGCGGGCACTTTTATTCGACAATTTTATATCTGATGGCCTCCGCTAAGTGTTGGGGTTGGATATCTGGCGAAAATGACAGGTCGGCGATGGTGCGGGCCAATTTTAATATCCGCATGTAACTGCGGGGGGAGAGGTGATAGGTCTGGACGGCGCGTTCCAGCAGAGTTTCACTATCGGAATTAAGCTTACAGAATTGTTTAACTTGCTCGACTGACATTTCGCTATTGGTCTGGGTGGGAGAATTCGCAAATCTTTCGCTTTGGATTGCCCGAGCTTTCATCACGCGTTCGCGAACACTGGCAGAACTTTCTGCTAATTCTGCATTGCGAAGTTTGTCATATTCCACTCTCGGGACATCAATATGGATGTCGATTCTGTCTAAGAGCGGTCCGGAAATCTTTTTGTTATACGATGCAATTTGCCCCGCACTACAAGTGCAGGGTTTTTGATCATCGCCATAATATCCACACGGGCAAGGGTTCTTAGCGGCGACTAGCATAAATCTGGCAGGAAATGTCACTTTACCAGCTGACCGAGCGACATTTACAAGTCCATCTTCTAATGGTTGACGCAGTACTTCTAATACTTGTCTGGGGAACTCAGGCAATTCATCAAGAAATAAAACTCCGCGGTGGGCGAGTGAAATTTCCCCCGGCTGCGGCCAATTCCCACCACCAACTAATGCCACATACGAAGCAGTATGGTGGGGACTGCGGAAAGGTCGTTTGGTTTGCACCGCATTTTCACCCAATAACCCCGATACGCTATAAATTCGGGTTGCTTCCAAAATCTCTCGCATTGTCATCGGTGGCAAGATACTCGGCAACGCTTGAGCCAACATCGTTTTTCCACTTCCCGGCGGACCACTCATCAGCATATTGTGTCCACCAGCCGCCGCGATTTCTAATGCCCGCTTGGCTTGTTCTTGTCCGGCAACAAATTTTAAATCGTGGCTATCTTCGGTTTCGTCTAACGCAATTTTGGTTGGGGGAGTAGGAGTAATCTCTTTTTCTCCCCGCAAATGATAAACCAACTCCAGTAAATTTTTGACTGGATAAACTGTGATGTTGGGAATTAATCCTGCCTCGGGGGCATTTTTGACTGGCACAAAAAACTTTTGATACCCAAGATTTCGTGCCATTGCCGCCATCGCAATAATCCCACTACAAGCCCGAATCTCGCCATCCAACGCTAATTCACCGACAAACATTGCACTCTCAATTGGTCGCAACTGTTCCGAGGCAATTAGTAAACCAACCGCAATCGGTAAATCGTATGCCGGTCCAATTTTCTTTACATCAGCTGGAGCGAGATTCACCGTAATCCGTCGGTCTGGCATTCGGAGATTGGAATTTTTAATCGCCGACCGCACTCGCTCTTTCGCTTCTTCAACCGCCTTGTCTGGCAATCCGACAATTTTAAACATCGGCAGACCATTACTAATGTCTGCCTCCACTTCTACTGGTGTGGCATCCAAGCCCACCACTGCCGCACTCTGAATTTTAGCGAGAGACACCACCCCCATACGCCTATTGTATGCCCCTTAGCTCACCTTGACAAAACTCGCTCCAGAGGCATAAAATCAGACGAACGCTCGGTTAATGTAACGAGGCGTATCTTACCAAGTAGGTGCCAGGATGTGGACCTCTGGGAAAGCCAAAATTGTACGAAAGCATGGGAGAACTCGTGCTATCGTGAGCCATATGAGGTACATGAATGGGCAGGCACCACCCGGTGTCTCCATCAACCCAGACCTCGCTCGGCCTGACAGCGCTCTGCGTGCAATCCTGCGGATGGTTATGACTCAGGAGGAAGGAGAGGTTGAGGTTGGTACCGTCAGATGGCTCAATGGTGGCGCTATCCTGCAGATTGCAGGTAGCCATCCGCTAGAGTTCGGATCATCGCGCTGTTCTCATGACCGAGTCGGTACCCGAATCATGGCAAGGGTAGCTAACTATTTAGGCGGCGAACCCGTCAAAATGGTTGTTGTGGCTTGCCGTGATGCAGCCGCTCCATTTACCCACTGGGTATTCGATGCAGGTGGTGTTGGTAGAGGCGACACCCCACTTGCATGTGTCGAGGAGTATCTGGTTGACCGTTGTCTCAATGAGATGGTGACGGAAACTGGGCTTCTAGTTGATACTTCCGTGGCCAGCGGTTGGGTAGGGTATACCTATCAAGGGAACACCCACCAAAAGCTGCACGATGCCGTCACTAAGCAATGGCGAGCAGCTCATCGGCACGCTCCTGGAGCCAGTCCAATCAGCGTTCTCGACCTATCTCTGTCGTCCTTACCAGACACCCTCGAGATAACGGATTGGGGCACAGAGCTTAATGATGTCTCAATCTCATTCGAGGAAGACAACGCTTCATTGGAAGTCATTGTAGCGGCTGAAGGGCGCTTCACCAGCTTCCCCGATGATGGGCGTCTAAGATTCCTCGATCTCGAGGTGTCAGATAGTGGTCCGCTACGCCGAAGGATTGGCGTCATCTGCATCGGACCAGCTGGCAAGCGCATGGCACTGACTTATCACCAAGATGGTGATTTCGACGCCACCATGCCCCCACTCCCACTGACAGATGAGATCCTGCCGTGGGTCGCCAACGAGAAGTTGGTGACAGTACTCAAGTACCTTTAACAGCAACAATCAACAGTCACAACAGGGCCGCCGCAAGGCGGCCTTTCACTATTTACCCCTATCCCTGAGCGAGGGGGCTTTTTCCTTGCTACAATGTCTCTAGATGGTTTTTACCACATCACTTCCTCATATTGAGCTTGGTCAACTATTGCCACCCGAAGACTCCTTTAAGTATCGCGGCAATGTTTTTGCAGTAGCCGACGGTATCACTCGCGATCCTGGTGGCACTGTTAATTGGCTAGGCAAAGATCGGAAAAAGTTACTCAAAAAATATCCCAACCCCAGCGGAGCCCGATGGGCGGCTGATCTTTTTTGTCAAACTATTCTGCGTGAGCATCCCCAAACCTTGTCGGCGCTAAAACAGACCTTTGTTCTAGCTAATCGAGCTATTGCCCGGCTGAATCATCGACATATTGAACAGGTTGATTATCTTATCAATGATTTTTTTGCCTGCACTGCCGCCGCCGTTATTAAGCGAGGCGCAACGCTTCATTGGGGCGTAATCGGTGACTGTGGTGTAACGGTCTTTGATCGTCACGGCAAACAGAAATTTATTACTCCAGATTCCGTTGCAACTTTTCGAAAATTTATTAACCGCTCACCCCAGGGAGATAATCGCTGGGCGATGCCCGAACGCCGAGTCTTGATCCGTCAGCAATTTCGGAACAACCCTCAACAAATTAGAAACGACCACCTAGTCGCCTATGGCGCTCTTACTGGCGAGCCGAACGCCGAACCTTTTATGTATTTTGGTAGTCACAAAGTAGCCAAGGGCGATTTGGTAGTAGTCTACAGCGATGGATTTTTTGATCTACTTAATCTGAAAACTCCCCCCAAACTACTAGCCGATCTCAATACGCCCCAGTCGTTTCTTGACTATGACCTGAAACTTGCTCGGCGTAACCCCGATAAATATGGGCATGAACGCACTCTGATCAGCTTTCTGGCTTAGTACGGGTCGGGTTATTACTATACCGAGCTCTGCCCTGTGAGTGGCACTGGAATGGGATTCGGCGTGCTGTGGTTAGGCTCGTTGTCTTCTAGACTTTGGCGGTATTGTCGTTCCAACCCATCTTCTACATTTTTCAGATACGCTCCAACTTGTCGATTGAATTCCATGCAATTGCGAAGGATTTCCTGACCGCGGTCGCTGCCTAAGGGATAGGCACATAAGTTGTCCGCCGGATTTGGTCGGAAGTATACCTTGCCTTTTTTAACGAAGAATAGCCCGTCTCCTTTAACTCCTAATTCACAGGCGATACTGGCAACCTTTTGCAGCACATAATCTTCAAGGGTGGGACCTGAGCTATTAATATACTTTCTGGCCGCTGTCAGCCTGGCTTGGTCGCTGTCTAGTAGGGTAGTGCCCGGTGCTGTGACTCCGTGCTTTCGTAGCGATGACTCAACGCGAACCAACTGCCCGCCAAGATTTTTCCCAGCCGAGTCATACATCGAGCCATCAGGCAGTACCTTGGTCCCAGTTGAACTCTGTTTGTAGCAAAACCTCTTTTCGGCGTCCAAGCATTTTTCGGTCCACTTATCGGTCGACAGATTTTTGTATGCCTCACGATTGCTAGTGCCCCAATCTGACACTGCCTGTTTTAAAGCCTCTCGCATGGTTGCCTGTTTCTCTTTTGCTGTTTCTATACTATTCTTCAAACTTTCAGCTTGTTTACAGGCTCCCTCCGCTCCAGCATCTCGGCAATTCTCAGAAGCCTGGCTGGGTGACACAAAGTACGACTTGATCTGGATAAAAGTATTTCTAAAGAATGCCCCTAGCCGTTGCCACAATGACCCTGTCGCTGACAGATCTTCCGTGACCGCGTTCTCATCTCTTATTTCCTCTGGTTGGACCTGATCGACAGCCCAATTTTGCAACGAATTCCATGCTCCGGGCAGGATTAAAGGGGTATCTTGGCTGAGCCAATTCAAGATTTCTTGCATCGGGTCGATTTGGGTCGGGAGTTGTGGTTCGTCCGGTAGTGTCACTGGTTGTAATGATAATCTCCGAACAGTTTCTGCTTGATCTGCCCCCAGACTGGCCACTAAATTGTTGATTAGTTTATCGTAGGCAGTTTGTTCATCAGTGATCTGGGTTTCTAAGGTTGGTGCCGATATATCGCCGATCACTGCTTCACTGAGGGAAATACTACTCGGAGCAATCTCCTGCACCGTGGTGGCGGCAATGACTGGCGGGAAGAATCCAAAGACAATATTCAACGCCAATACTCCAGCCCCCCAACGACTGATGGTTAATAACTTTTTTTGCATGGCACCATAACAACTAAACGCTATAACATCGTCATTGTACCACGCTGGGATTGATTAATTACCCCTCCGACACTACCGGATGGTGGCTGGCACGGGTTTTACTTGGATGCTCCGTTTGTATAACCGCTCCAGGGATTCATCGACTCGACTGAGATATGCTCTCATTTGACGGTTATACTCCTGCTGAGCGCGCAGAATTTCTTTGCCCCGTCCGCTGTCGAGCGGATACGAGCAGAGGTTGTCAGCTGGATTCGGCCTGAAGTAAACCTTACCTTTTTTTACATAGTAATTGCCGTCACCCATAATCCCAGTCTCGCAGGCAATCGCAGCTACCCTTGCTAGGACACTATCGATTAAAGTTGGACCCTGAGCGATGATCAATTCAGTCTCGAACCAAATATCTACCTCGCCAGCCATCTTGCCAGCATATTTATATGAGTTATAGCTGTCTGGGTTTATTACATCCTCTGGCTCCAATGGCGCGGGGACATACTTACTCCCATCTGGCAAAAAGAGGTTGCCAGTTTTAGTATCTTTCTTATAGCAGAGCAGATGGCGATTGGGGTCATAACAGGTCTCGGTAATCTCCAGGGCATCATAAGCAGCTCGATTATCCTCCTGCGACTTAATAATTTTTTGCTTCAGTTTTTCGACTAGTTCCTTTTGTTTGGCTCGCGCCTTCTCCATCCCAGCCTTTAGCCGTTCAGCTTGCTGACAGGCTAACTCAGGGTTCCCATCGCGACAATTACTGCCGATTGCCGCTTCACTCGCCGGTACAAACCAAGATCGGATGGCGTATGCCATTCTGCCGAACCAATTAGTCACCTTACTCCACCAGGGTACGGTTTTGTCCAGTGTCGTGGTGTTGGTCGGGGGAGTGGATTGTTTGTCTAGATTATCGGAATAGTTTACCTTCACGACTGGCGCCTCACTAGCTTGGTTGTTGGTAATCCTCCGGATTAGCTGATTGGCGGCGTCAGTCTCGACTTTGATCATTGTTAACACCTCACGGAGTAATGTATCTTGCTCTGCTGATAGTTGCTTTTGAATGGCAACTGTATCGATGTCGCCAACTACTCCGTCAGTGGTGGTAGTGGAGCTAGTCGATATCTCATTAGTATTAGTTTGAGCCAAGGTCACCCAAGCCCCACCGATCGTCAGGCAACTGATTAGTAGTCCGACACTAAAACGCTTAACTTGATTCCCATTCATCTTGGTCACGATTAAAGTATTACACTTGTCATTGTATCAAGTGCATGATTGGCATCCAAATCAGTTCGACACCATTTAAACCGCCGCCTGACCGTTGATCACGATACAATTTCGTCCCAATGCTTTTGCCTGATATAGATATTCATCAGGCTTCAACATGAGCTTACCCAATAAGGCGTTCAAATTGCCCTTATTAGTCTGTACCACCGACCGAGCATAAGTCTTGCCGCCGATCGAGATAGTAATTTGGCTGCGCTTTTTGTGCACACTCGGAAACTCTTTGATTAACTGATCGGCAATATTTTTACGGATCCGTTCCGCCAAAATCCCAATTCCTTCTTTAGAGATGGCTGGCAAGAGGACGAGAAATTCCTCACCTCCGATTCGATAGACCCTATCGCCCTGGCGCAACACACTTTCCTGAATACTCCTGTCGATGATCTCGGCTGCTCGGCGTAACACCTTATCGCCAGTTAGGTGACCAAATTGGTCATTAATCGCCTTAAACCAATCAATATCTAAAATTAACAAACCCAGCACCTGGGTACTTTTTTTAGTAGTTCTGGTTTTTACTACCTTTGCTAGATCATCTAGCAGAGCATAGCGATTCGGCAGAGAAGTCAACTGGTCTCTAAACGCCAACTCCTCCAATTGGTCAATTCGATGCAGTAATTTCTTTCGTTCTTGGATGATTTCCCGGAATTTCATCATAATTTTTTATTCAGTAGTTAGACCCGGTGTAGATGTCGGTATGAACGCAGCCCAGCGCCAACCGCCAATAAACAAAATTTGAGCGTCGGTTGTTTTGATCCAAGTGGTCCACGGCGCATTAGCCAGCCAAGTTTTGTTTTTGGTAATTGCTTCAACATCCTGTTCAATATAAGTTTTAAGGTTGCCATTAATCAACGGCGGTTCAGCACTCCAATTTGCCCAAAACAACTCTCGCGGCTCTAAATCGCCCCAAATTGGTTGATTAATTTTAGTCAGCTCCTCGCTTGATATATTAAACAAATAGGCAAACTTGTCTTGAGCGGGGCTGGTACACTGATTTGACTTAGATTCTAAGAAATACAAGTACTCCGGGTATATCGCCTCGTTGATAACTTGATACTCTATCTTATCTGCGATGGATAGCCGATACACGCCACTGGGAGTGGCATACCAAATCTTACCCTGGTTGTTTGTGGCTGTGTTGGAGCAGGCCGATAGTGATTTTTCTGTGACATACATCGTGCTGCGATATTGTGGGAAGTGATACGAGGAAGCATCTAATTGATCACAGCCAGCAGTATTGAGATCACATATATAGGAGGTCGCCAAGTACGATCCTTGATTGCCGTTAATGGTTTCTGTCTGAATGACCAATGTATGGCTGTCAGCTCTCTCAGCAAACCATTTGTCTGCTCTTCGGTTAGTTTTTAATCCAGAAGTTATCAGCCCACCCGGGTCGACATAAATTACTTCCGGGTTGGTCTGGCGGTTAAAATCCCATCTGGCCAATATCCAATCCCAACGATCGACATTAGAAATAGTTGCCATTGTTGAATTGGTCGATGGTATATCACCGTATCGATTGCCGTATAAGGCTATCGTGCCCTCGTCCATAAATACCGCTCCCAAATCTTTGGCGATATTCCAATTTAAACTTGCCTTTAGCGCCACATGTTGGTTTTGGGCAGAATAATGGAGAACTTGCAGAAAATCGTTATCCGATCTAGTTAGTATCAATAAGTCACCATTCGATAATTGGTAGTAATCAAGCGACGGGATATCATAATTATCTATCTTGGCTGGATTATAGTTTTGATCTAATACAAAACTACCCATCGGCACCTCGGCTAGATCGTCTAAGGCGATTTGACTATCAAAAGTCACTTCGACCATTCTCCCAAGAGTCGGGAAATCTACAGCTTCGGTGGCTTGAGGAGAGCTTGGTCTAGTTGATGGCGCTACCCAAATTGCAGCCCCGATTATCACACTTGCCAGTCCGAATAACCACCAGTTTTTTAATAGCACCATATTTTAAAGGGATACTAATCTGGTATATAGCTGCTCAATTTTTTTCTCGTCAGTCAGCAGCTCGGGTTGCCAACCAGCTTTCACCGGAATAATGTCATACTCCACTTTATGTGGTTCGGTAAGTTTTAATTTTGCCAAAAAGCTGTGTTGGGTCCAGAAGGAAAACGGCTGCCAGAAGGCAAAATTGCCTAAGCTATAAAAGATTGGTTTTCCGTTATAGACCTCTATTTTGTGTGGCACATGGGGATGCCCAGATAAAATTGCATCTGCACCAGCATCGATTAGCTCCCTGCACATAGTCTCTAAGGCTGCACTCGGACCTTTGGTATACTCCGCGCCACTATGCAAAGATACAAAAACCCAATCAACACTATCTTTTACCTTCCCAATTTCTTCAATCAATTTTGCTCCATTTTGGAACGCAACATAATTACCAGCCCCAGCATTTTCGTAGCCATTCAACAAATTCGTCATCGCCAGCCAAGCAATTTTTTTACCCTTCACTTCTATGATGACTGGCTCCCAGACTTTCTCGGTATCCATATTTGCCCCAACATACTTCACATTCATAGCTGTTAGAGCCTTTAAAGTCTCTTCCAGACGAGCCTTGCCATAATCCCACATATGATTGTTCGCCACCGACACAATATCAATTCCGGCGTTCGCCAAACTCTGCGCTCCTGCTGGTGGCCCAGCAAAGCGATACTCCGAAGTGGGTGATTGGGTTTCGCCTCCCAGGTCTGCCAACTGACTTTCTAGGTTCACGAAGGCTACATCTGCCGATTTTAAGATGTCAGCGATATTTAGAAACGGATAATCAATTTCACCGGCAATGATTTTTTTACCGGTCTGCCGCCCCAGGTTCACATCTCCACCAGCCAGGACGGTGATAGTTGACTGATCTTGCTCTTGAAGGTTGCTGGTTGGATGTTGGTCAGTCCCAAACACTGCCCAGGCAGCACCAGCGATCAGAAACCCACCCAAGACTAGATATAGTTTCAACTGGAGTGACATAACCATAATTTATCATACTTATCCTGATGACCGTTGACACCGAGTAGCTGCCCAGATAAGATAACACCACTGCTATGTTGTTATCACATCCAGCCAATTTGGTTGCCAAGCGTCGTCGCCCCTGATGGGAGAGACGGATTTGTGATATCGCATAGTCAGTCAAGTTTCTCCCAAGCCTAGCGTTTGGGAGTGTTTTGTTTGTACCCTAACATTATTTTTTGAGGTGAGGTATGAGTAGCTTTGCTCAAGCTGCCAATGTGGCTTATCAGCAATTTGCTGTTATCGGCCAGCGCAGCGGCATTCCCAAGAATCTACTCGAGCGCTGGAGTGAACTCTCGGCTGCGGAGCCGCACATGCTGACCGTTTCTGCCGACGAGCTCGATGCCACTCTCTACCACGCTGTCCTCGCTTGGGATGGTCGTCGGCCAGTCGGTTTTGCTGGCATCTTTCCTGCCAGAACTCGAGACGGTCACCCGGTGTGCTACCAAGAGGTTCGGGTGATGGAATTTGGTTCGGCTGTTGTTGAGCCCGAGTATCGTGGTCATTATATTGGTCAACGCATGATGCGAATGCGCCAAACCTTCCTCGCAGGTGGACCAAGGGCAGCCATCGGTGTGTGTGTTTCAACTAACCCAGTCGTGCATCATTTACTGCGCAAAACCGATTGGTATATCACTGATGACACTGGCTTACGCCACGAATTGTGCCTCTGTCAAAACGACCGCCACAACGGCACCTGTCCACTCCAACCAGACGCTTGCTGGTTGTTCATTCCGGCTGGTAAGTGAAAACTTGCCAGCCTTTTAAATTTTAGCCAACACTGGAATACCTAACAGCCCTAACACCACCCCTAGAGTATCGCGGTAGATCAACACCAATCCGATCCGGAAATTTTTAGTTGTGTCATCTGTGGCCTGCATGACTGGGCTAGTTTCATAAAACTTCGCAAAGGTGGACGCTAGCTGATAAGCATAATCACACACCAGCGAAGGATCAAACTCCTCAACAGCATCGTGAAGTTTTTCGGCCATTTCGCTTAAGCATTTGATCAACGATTTCTCGTACTCATTTAGCTGAAGCGGTAGTTGACTGTGTTCAGCTTTACCGGCCTTTTCTAAAATATTGTTGGCTCTAGCATAAGCATATTGCAAATATATGCCAGTGTTGCCATCAGTTCTCAGGGCTTCGTCAAAATCAAAAACGATTTCCCGTTCTGGTCGAGATTTTAGCATGTAGTATCTGATCGATCCGACGGCGATCTTCTCGGCGACCTCCATCTTGCTATCATGGTCCTTAATCTGTTGGGCGATAGTGGTATCTACCAGATCATCCACCATTACCCCGATCCCGGATCGGCCAGACATCGACTTTGCTTTCTCCTCACTAGCTACCCCCATTTTCTTGAGCGCTCGATCCGAGAGCTTCACCACCCCGTAGCCGACATGTAAATAATTGGCCGCCTCGCTGACATAGCCCAATTTTTCCATCACATGCTTGATCACGGCCTGGGGATAGCTCTGTCGTTCGTCGATGACATTGTAGTGTCGATCGATCGGCAACAGTCGCTTTTCATACCCTGCCATTTCATCGGTTTTGCCGAACTTCCACAGTGCATAAGCCAAATCCTTGGCGGTATAGGTAAGCAGCCCATTACTTTTTACTAATATTTTATCCTCCCGTTCTGACTCACCAAACTCCACCAGCCAAGCTCCCGCGTGATCACCGGTTTCCGGTTTGACTACTAACTTTTTAGCTTTTAACTCGTCGAATAATTTATCCCAAAGTTGGTTGTGAACAATATCATGTTCGTAAACCAATTGATCGTAAAAAATCCCAAACCGAGAAAAGGTTTTTTGTTGTGCCGCTACGATCTTAGCCACGATTTGTTTTGCCGTTTCACTTTCACCCAGTTCCATTTCATGTAGCACTTCATCTCGACGAGCTTTGAGCTCTGGGTTGGCCTCATATTTTTTATTAATATCGGCATAAATCTTCCAAAACCATTTGTCGATATCATAATTTTCCGGCGCATCACCAAAAGTTTCGAATGCCACTACGCTATCGGCCACTTGGACGCCCAAGTCATCAATGTAATTTTGGACTTCAACTGTATGTCCCACACCCCGTAAAATCCGAGTCAGCGCATCGCCCAGACAAGCGTTGCGCAAATGCCCAATATGAGCTGCTTTATTCGGATTGACCGAAGTATGCTCCACACTAATTTTTAAAGGTTTATCGACTGATAGATCCGGTACAGTCATTACTGCTTCGGCTAGTTCCGCATAATCCAGCTTAAAATTGACATAGCCAGGGGCGGTCACAGTAATTTCGTCGACAAAACCCACCTTACCCAACCCAGTCTTAATTTTTTCAGCAATCTCGAATGGCTGGCTGTTTGTTAGCTTCGCTAATTGTAACGCCACAGCACAAGCGTAATCACCGAATTGCTTATTAGGCGGTGTCACGATGTCGATTTTTACATCCAAATCTGGCCAAAGTTTTGTGATGACCTGAGATACTGACTGTTCAATGTCGTAAACCAATTTCATCGCAACTCTTCAGCTAACTTGTCTAATTTAATTAGTTTGTTTTCTGATTCGTTGCGCAATTTAATTTCAGCAGAATCTTCTGCCAAAGTTTTGTTACTAATCGTCACGCGGTAGGGGATGCCGATTAAATCGGCGTCAGAAAACTTCTCACCCGCGCTAACCTCTTCCCGGTCATCATAAAATACCTCTATGCCGGAAGCTACCATCTCGTCGTAAGTTTTATTGGCGGTGGCTAAGACAGCTGGATCATTCCCTAGACTGATCACATGCACTCTGTAGGGAGCGACTGATTGTGGCCAAACCATACCTTTATCATCATGACTCGCTTCAACGATCGAAGCCACTAGTCGATCGATACCAATACCATAACTGCCCATGATCACTGGCTTCAATTCATTGTTTTCATCGGTGTACATCAGTTTTTGAGGGATAGAATATTTAGTCATCAATTTAAAGATGTTGCCGACTTCAATTCCACGAATAATTTGCACTTTCGCGCCAGCCATACCGTGCCGCTCCAGCCAATCTTGTGAATCACGCGCCGCCTGCTCATCCGTCATCGCTTTGGGTGCATCTTCGCCAAAGATGATTTCTGTATTCATATATTTTTTCTCGCCCCTGTGCTCAATCTCTAGGATTTTATCCTCACCCGATTCCGTGATCACCATAAACTCATTCGCCCCTGATCCGCCCATGGCTCCTACTAACGAATCGATCATGACCGTTTCCACTCCCACCCGGCTAAAAATTTTCTGATAGGCACTAATAAATTTAGCGTAAATTACATCTAACTCCGCTTCATCTCGGCTGAAAGAATAAGCATCTTGCATCATAAACTCCCGCAGTCGCAACAATCCGCCTCGCACTCTGGCCTCATCCCGAATTTTCAGATTGATCTGTCCGATTAATTTAGGCAGATCTTTGTAGGAAGTAATGACTCGCTTGGCGGCATCCGTCACCAACTCTTCTCCGGTCATCGCCAACACAAAATCTTCCTCAGAATTATTTTTTATCTTCCAGAGTGGGTCGATTTTCTCAAAAAACCGCCCTGACTCCTTCCACGGTTTTGCGTATTGGACAACTGGTATCCGAACATCCTCCACTCCGATTGCCCGCAACTCTTCCTGAACAATTTTAGTAATTTTGTCGGCTACTCGGTATCCTAATGGCATCAAGGTATAGATCCCGGCCGCAGTTGGAGCAATAAATCCGCCTCGCAACAGATATTGATGGCTGATCAATTCAGCCTCTTTCGGGATTTCCCTGATGGTTCTAAGAAAAGATTGGGTATATCGCATAAATCTATTTTACCTGGCCTTGGTGACCTAATTGGAATATTGATGGACTTTGGTCGGGGCGACACGATTCGAACGTGCGACCTCCGCGTCCCAAACGCGGCGCCCTACCAACTGGGCCACGCCCCGGCCAAAATCTATCAACTTGTTTTAATGAACTAATCTTCTGTCAGCCGACTAACGCACTTATCGCGTCATACGAGCTCGTCCGCTAGCCGGTACTCTGAAAAAATCAGCTCTGCAACGGGGTTATTATACCGCAAAAACTAGCCCCCTGTATAATGACCATATGGAACTTGCCGAATATGCTCAGATGGAGCAACAAGAACAGAATTATTGGTGGCACATTGGTCGTAGGAAGGTTTTGCAGCAGGTATTATGGAAACGCATTCCCCAAGGTCAAAATTTGGATATTCTGGATGTTGGCTGTGGCACTGGTATCAATTATCACTGGCTTAAGTCGTGGGGAAGGGTGGTTGGGTTAGACCCCAGCCCAGAGGCGCTTAGCTACTGTCGTACCAAGCAAGTTTATGACGACTTGATCCAGGCCGATGGCGCCGATTTGCCATATCATCAGCAGTTTGATCTAATTACCGCCTTTGATGTTCTAGAACACATTCCTGATGATCGCTTGGCGTTGCAGAGCTGGTTTGCCACCCTGAAACCCAATGGCTCTGTTTATCTGACTGTTCCAGCGTATCAATGGTTGTTCTCTGCTCATGATAAGGCTTTGCATCATCAGCGGCGCTATTCTACACGCGAATTAAGTCAAAAACTAAAACAGGTCGGATTTAAAATAAAGTTTATTTCACCATTTTTCTGGTTCACTTTTCCTCTGGTGGTCCTGGTGCGACTGTTGACTAAAGCTTCTCCGCCCAAAACTTCGTATGTTGCAACCAGCTCCGGGTTAAGTCAGCTACTAGTCAAATTAAGCAGTCTTGAGGCCAACTTTTTGTCAGCCAAACATCAACTGCCATATGGCAGCAGTATCGTAGTATTAGCGACCAAGCCATGAATCGATTCATAAAATTATTTACCACCGGAAAACAGTTCATCAAGTTTGCCATGGTCGGTGTGTTAAATACTGCCATCGACCTCGGTCTATTAAACTTATTGCTCTACTTCCATTGGCCAGTTCTATTAGCCAACACAGTTGCTTTCTTGCTCGCTGCTACTAATAGTTTTGTTTGGAATAAATATTGGACCTTTGGCGATACAGCCGGGAATTGGAAAACCCAATTACCAGCCTATCTCATGATCGTTACTGGCGGCGTCTTGATCTCTGACGCTTTTATCTATGTCTTTAGCCTGATTTTTGGTTGGAATGTGAATGTGGTCAAAATCGCATCGGTTGCTGCCGTTTTCTTATGGAACTTTCTCGCCCCCAAGTTCTTTATCTTTAAAAAGTAGCCAACTGCGGGAGTTGGTACAATAGGGGAGATGACTACCTCGACTCCACTCGCTCCAGCCACCATCCAACCACCTATCTCTGCTCCAGAGATACATTTGTCGGTGATCATTCCGGCCTACAACGAAGAGCGTCGGATCGGCAAAACCCTCGCTAACCTGCGGCAATATCTCGATGCCCAAACCTATTATTACGAAGTGATAGTATCTGATGATGGCAGTCAGGACACGACCGTCCCAATCGTAAAGATCATCCAGGAAGGTTGGCCAGAGCTTAAGCTGATTACTGCTGTGGCTAATCAGGGCAAGGGCGCAGTTGTGAAACGAGCTATGCTATCAGCCAAGGGCAAATACCTCTTATTTACCGATGCTGACAACGCGACCCCGATTGAGGAGATCGAAAAGCTCTGGCCACATGTCGATACTTTCCCGATCGTGTTTGGCTCCCGTCACTGCCGGGGTGCCCATATCTATATTCATCAGGCGAAACATCGCAAACTGCTGTCGCGGATTTCTAATCTCCTGATCCGTATGGTTGCCGTCCCGGGAGTATCCGACACTCAATGCGGTTTCAAGCTGTTCGAGCGCAATGCCGGCAAAAACATCTTTGCCAATGTCAGAATGGAGCGGTTTGGTTTTGATATTGAAGCTTTCGTGATCGCTAATAAACTCGGCTATCCCTTCCGCGAAGTCGGCATCAACTGGTACAACGATCCAGATACCAGGGTGAGAACTGGGCGAGAAGCTTTGCGCACTCTTCGAGATCTCTTTCGAATCAAACTGAATATGCTAAAAGGTAAATACGACCAGGTTGGCTATATTCAAGACTTCACGATCTATCGCCAATCGTAGCCCGCACTCCCGATTACCGTAAAAATTGTTGAACTAGCCGCTTGGCTTCGGTATAGTTTACAACCCAATTGATTTGATGATCTTTTTTAAACCAAGTCATCTGCCGTTTGGCATATTGCTGGTCGGCTCGAATTAATTTTTCAATTAATTCGGCCTTGGTTATTTTATTTTCCAACCAATCTTTAGCAAATCGGTAATACAATGCCGTTAGGGGATTACTGGCGAAGTCAAACCTATCTTTAATTAGCTTTTCTGTTTCCTTGGCTAAAGCCTGCAGATCCATCTTGCGAATTCGTTGTTCAATTCTTTTGTCTTGTTTCTCCCGCGACAATTTAATGCCGATTTTTAGTGTATCGAACCCGGGGTCTTGCTTGGCTGGTCGACTGCCTTGTTGTCTGACAATTTCCAGAGCCCGGATTACTCTCCGAGGATTCTGGAAGTCAATTATCAGCTCGGGAGCCAGCTTTTTCAATTGCTGAACCAGTTTCGGTAAGGGTTGTTTTTCTAGTTGGGCACGCAATTTCAAGTCTGGTTTAGCGGTTGAAAAAATATATCCATCAGTGACAGCTTGCACATATAATCCAGTTCCTCCGGCTATGATCGGCAAGTTATTTTTTCCCACTTTTTTTAATAATTTATAAACCAAACCTTGATAAGTCGCCACATCAAAATCTTCAGTTGGTTTGACCACATCTAACAAATAATGAGGGATATTCTCCATTTCTGATTTTGAAACTTTAGCAGTCGCCACATCCAGGCCACGGTAAACCTGACGAGAATCCGCTGAAATTACCACGCCGTTAAATTGTTTCGCCAATTTTACCGCCCACGCGGATTTACCAGAGGCAGTCGGCCCCACTATGGCAATTACTTTCTGCCTCGTAGTATGTGTCATTCTTGAGCTCCTATCTGTCATTCTGAACGCCAATAGTCCGTCATCCTGGTTTGTTTCTTCCTATCTCGTCATTCTGGCTTGTCCAGAATCTTATTATATAAATCTTCCATTCTTGGATTCATCGATCTTATGAGCGCTAACTTGTCATCTCGATTTAAATTTTTTAATTGCTTCTCCCTTATTATCGCCTGCTCAATACCATCTGTAATTTCGTAGTACACCAGCTTATGACAATGATATTTAGCCGTAAAACTAGCCACAAACTCTTGCTGATGTTCACATATCCGCTTGATTAAATCACTCGTTACTCCAACATACAAAGTCGGCCGATTATTAGCCATAATATAGACAAATCCAGCTTTGACCATATATTGATTAATAAGATTCTGGTCGCGCTTCGCTTGCCAGAATGACGGTGGGATAACGATATCCGGCTCAGGATGACGCCCTGCGGGATGTCACTTTTTTGCTCAACTTCGAGATTAGCTGAATTGACTTCCGATTATCGGTGGTTTGGGTTTGCCGTTTTTGCAATTTCAAGACCCTAGCGGCCGAGTGTCGGTCTAGCACCTCGATTTTATCTCTTCTGGTTAATCTCATTGCGGGCTAACTTAATGAACTCTTTTACATCCATCGCGCCCAAATCGTCCTTTGCTCGACTCCGTACCGCTACCGTACCAGCCTCTTTTTCCTTGTCACCAACTACTAACATATACGGTGTCTTTTTCATTTCCGCTTCACGAATCTTTTTACCAATTGACTCATTACTATTGTCCAATTCCACTCGAATCCCAGCTTCACGCAAATCTTGATAAACCTTCTTAGCGTAATCTAAGTGTTTATCACTAATGGGGAGTACCTTGGCTTGCACCGGTGCTAACCATAGCGGGAAGTTTCCGGCATAATGCTCGATCAAAAAGCCGATCATTCGTTCATGGGTCGACAGTGGTGCCCGGTGGATACATACTGGCACTTCCGGCTCACCATGTTCATTAGTGTAGCTAAGATTAAACCTTCTGGGTTGGGCAAAATCAACCTGATTAGTAGCTAGAGCAAACTCGCGTCCGATCGCACTCCAAACCAAGACATCAATTTTTGGCCCATAAAACGCTGCCTCATTCGGGACTTCAATAAATGGAATTTTAGAAGCAACTAATACATCCCGTACCATATCCTCAGTTTGTTTCCATAGTTCTGGCTCGTTCACATACTTTTCGCCTAAATGAGCTGGATCATGGGTGGACAATCTCATAACATACTTCTCGATCCCAAAAATCTTGAAGTATTGCATATACAATTCATTGACCGCTTCAAATTCAGATTGGAATTGTTCTTTGGTGCAATACATGTGTGCATCGTTCATTTGCATTGACCGCACTCGCATTAACCCGAACAACTCGCCAGACTTTTCATAGCGATAGCAGGTTCCATATTCCGCTAGTCTCAATGGCAAATCCCGATAACTCTTCGGGCTAGATGCGAAGATTAAATGATGATGTGGACAATTCATCGCCTTCAGATAATAAGTTTCGCCATCCATCTCCATTGGCGGAAACATTCCGTCAGCGTAGTAGGGGAGGTGGCCGGAAGTTAAATACAGCTCTTTTTTGGCAATGTGCGGAGTTTTTACCCGCTTGTAACCCGCTTTATCCTCCATCTCCTTCGCTAACTTTTCTAATTCTTCAATAATGACTGCACCATTTGGTAGCCATAATGGCAAACCAGCGCCGACTTTGTCGTCAAAGGTAAAGATTTCCAGATCTTTACCTAATTTCCGATGGTCGCGCTTTTTGGCTTCTTCCAGCATTGCCAGATATTCACTTAACTCCTTTTCAGTGGCAAAGGCTGTGCCATAAATCCGAGTTAATTGCTTGTTCTTTTCATTACCTCGCCAATACGCTCCTGCCAAACTCAATAATTTGAATGCTCCAATTTCATCAGTTGAAGTGACATGCGGACCAGCGCATAGATCAGCAAAACTAGCCTTGCCATTCTTCATTGACGAATAGAATGACACCGTCTCTTCACCTTTAGCTTTCAAGTCTTGTAATAGCTCCAACTTATAAGGTGCTTTTTCTGCCTCAGCCTGCTTAATCGCTTCATCAATCGGAAGTTCTGACCGCTCAAAGGTCCGACCATCTTTAATTATCTCCTTAGCTTTAGCCTCGATCTTTGCCAAATCCTCCTCTTGTAGCGGAGATTTACAATCCAGGTCGTAATAGAACCCCTCTTCAGTTGCTGGCCCGATCGCCAACTGGGTTTTGGGGTAGAGGTCTAAAACCGCTTCTGCCAAGATATGACTGGCAGAGTGTCGGATTTTTGAGATATCCGACTGTTTATCTGTTTTGGTACTTCTCTCTTTTTTTGCCATAGCTTTAGTATAAATGGTTTATCAGATATAAAAATACCCGTCTCGACCAGAGACGGATGAGATATTACTGATCAAACTCAACTCCGCTCTGGGGTTAGCCCCGAGTAGTGGTGGTTGAAGTAGTGACAGATACCAGTAACATATATTTAGACACTACGCTTCCGTTTACCTCTAGTCAAATCCGGACGCCGCAATTTCAACCACCAGATTGCCGCCAATCCAACCCCGATCCACGAGATGGCTTGCCCCCAATACATTGGGGCGGTTTGAACCAACTTGATCTCGAGCACATTCCGCCCGATCGGGAGCTGCAGAGTTTGGCCTGATCGCATTAGATCAATTTTCGGATTTACCACAGCGCCATTCAGGCTAAATCTCCAGGTCGGGAATTCAAATTGATTAATGGCGAGAATTTCCGCTTGGGAATTAGTGATGACAAATCGGCTGTGAGTTGGTGTGCTCACGACAGTTTCTATATTAGTTGATGGTAGACTAGCTTCCACTAGTTCAGGCACTCGTAACATCTTATTACTATTAGTTGTGTCATCACTACGAAATTGTGACAAAGTTTTCAAATACAAATTCAAACTTTCATCTTCAGTTAATTGCCGTGGCAGATATTCATATGACACCGCTCCGCGATCAAAT
>Ga0265297_10005176_pt1 | contig 20302 bp, 12 predicted proteins | sample Munlanlwell13791_FD_192502 | JGI IMG/M metagenome (GOLD analysis project Ga0265297, IMG submission 192502) | Leachate microbial communities from a municipal landfill in Southern Ontario, Canada - Leachate well 137-91 | ecosystem: Engineered > Solid waste > Landfill > Unclassified | place...
GGAGGTGAATGCCCGGAATACCGGGGCGGTTTGTTATACGGTATCGATGCCCGGACCCGAAACGCAACGCTTTATGGTAGAACTGATATTGCAGCAGGAAGCCATCTGTGCAGGAGTTGACCCCGGTGTTTCGCCGGTGGCAGGCACACTGCATTCGCTTGTTTTGAGAATGCCCGGATGGATGCCCGGTTATTACCAGATGATGCATTATGGTGACGATGTAGAAGATATCTCGGCGTTTGACCGTGAAGGCAGGGAATTGATCATCAAAAAAGCCGGCTCTGCAGCCTGGCGTATTACCTGTCCCGAGGCCGCTCCGCTGAAAGCTCCTGTTAAGGTAATCTATTATGTAAAAGCCATGCAGCGCTTTGTGGCACGCAGTTTCCTTGACGCTACGCATGCCTATATTGTTCCATGTAATACTTTTCTTTATGTAGACCAAGGGATTCATTTGCCGGTAACGGTAGCCGTGAAGAAAGACAATCTGCCTGACTGGACTCATATCGCAACCGGCCTGGAACCTGTGGCAGGGCAGGAGGATGTATTTTATGCTTCCGATTTTGATATTCTATACGATTCTCCTATCCTGGCGGGAAATCTGAAAGAATTGCCCGGCTTTGAAGTTGAGGGCGTTCCGCACCGGTTTCTGGGTTTTGGCATGGAACCTTTTGACGGTGAGCGATTCATGGCTTCGTTACAAAAAGTGGTAAAAACTGCCGTGTCGCTTATGGGCGATATTCCTTACACCCAGTATACTTTCATCGGAATTGGTCCCGGAATGGGCGGCATAGAACATCTGAACAGCACAACGGTAAGTTTTGACGGTAAAGGATTGGATGCTCCGGAATCGTTTCTCAGGACCATGGATTTCCTTTGCCATGAATATTTTCATCATTTTAACGTTAAACGGATCAGGCCTTTTGAACTGGGGCCTTTCGATTATGAAAACGGCAGCCGAACCAACCAGCTATGGATCAGCGAAGGCCTTACGGAATATTATACCTGGGCCATAATGAAAGCGTCCGGATTAACTGATACACGGCAATTTCTTGCTCATTTTGAAAGCAATATCAAATCGCTGGAAAATAATCCGGGCCGATTCCATCAGTCCCTGGCGCAGTCGAGCTACAACACCTGGAGCGATGGCCCGTTTGGAGGGAATGAAGGCAAGACCGTCTCGTATTACATAAAAGGTCCCCTGGCAGGTTTGCTGCTGGATCTGGAGATCCGTCATGTTACCGGAAACATCAAGTCTTTGGACGATGTTATGAGGACTTTGTATAATGTGTATTATAAAGAAAAGGGCAGGGGATTTACCGATGCTGAATTTCAATTTGTTTGCGAAACCGTTGCCGGCAAATCCCTTGCTGAAGTCTTTGAATATATTTATACCACAAAGACCCTTGATTACAATAAATATTTATCCTATGCCGGGTTAATCCTGATCGGTCCCGATGCATCCGGCAATTATTTCCTTAAAATGACCGATGACGCCAATCCGTCACAAACGGCACTCCTTAAGTCGTGGCTTCGTGAGTAGAAGTTTTTTGTGGGTTGATATTTTTTACTTACTTTTGCCACCCCTTGAGGAAAGGAGAGATGGCAGAGTGGTCGATTGCGGCGGTCTTGAAAACCGTTGACCTGCGAGGGTCCGGGGGTTCGAATCCCTCTCTCTCCGCAAAAGTGGTTTAAATTTGTAAGATTTTAAAAATCAGCAAGTTTGAACCATTGTTTTTTTAGATTAGGTACGAAATAGGTACGAATCTACCTTTTTTCCATTGCCCACATTTCTACCACTCCCTGACCTCTACACAGCTTGCCGCATGGAACTCTCTGGTCCAGACCCAGCAGGGCAAATCCGTCCTCGGTGACAAGGCCAAGATCTCCGGTCTGAACCTCTATCTGCGCCTCAACCACTGGATCCTCGCCACCGGAGGCACCGCCCTTTCCAAACCTTCTTCACTTACTGGAGTTGAGGCACCTGCCGCCGCCACCGTGGTACTCACCGCTGCCGCCTTATCCTCACACTGGACGACATCCCCGTCGACGTGACCAACCTCAAACTGATTGTCCAGACCTCTGCCCCTCAGTCCAACAGCATCAGCGATGCGTATGCCAAGGCCGCAGGCTTCGGCGGCCCCATCCACTCCCGTGGACACTGCCATTGCCCTGAAAACCGATTACGCCGCCAAGAACGGTGCCCCCACCTCGACCACCCCGAAGATATTCCTGAAGTATTTTTAAGTCAATACTCAGACCGGCGAAAAGTCCGGAGAGATGCTCAAGCTCGCCACACTCACTGCATAGCCACTTAACCTAAAATTTAACCAAGCCCTATCCACCCAAAACCCCAACTATAAAGCTCCCATTGCGGTTTCAAGTGAGGCGGCGCAACAATGATGGTCTTCATCTTCATATTGTGAGCCACTGTTGAGGCGATGATACTTTTTCCAAGCCCCACCACGTCGGAAATGATAACCCCGTTATGGTTGTTTATGGAATTGATAGCCATATTCACTGCATCCGTCTGGTACATAAGATTGAGAAACTTTCCACCGGTAATATCCTGAGGGGTAAGAAGATTCTCGTTATCCGGAATTGCGAAGAATTCGTGCAATACCCTCAAATACAGAGTGTGAGGGGAAAACAGTTTCTCGTACCAGATATGCTTTATCACTTTCTCGTCAAACTCATCCAGATTGTCTTTGTCGGCGATGACAATGGAAGTTTCCCAAAGCTCGTCAAACACTTCTTTCCCGTCGGAATAATCCTCGCTCCCCCGTAAAATGGCATTCAGTTCCCTTCTGCCTTTCAAACCGGCAAAAGAGAGGTTGCTGGAACCGGTGATTACCGTTCCCGGATATGTCCCCGCAACAGTATCTTCCTCCCGATTCTCAAACAGATACATCTTGGCGTGGTTTGGTTCCTCTGTCTTGTGAATCTCCAAAGTACCGTTTTTTATCTTTTCATAGAATAACTTGAATGCCTTTTGCTGATCCTCGCTGTCAAAGAAATCGGTATCATTGAATATCTCCACTAAAGAGGCATACTGATCCGCTTTTTTCTGGCTTCTCGATTTGTTAGACGTGGCGAAGTTGTCCACCTCGCGAATCTGATTCAGGATTCCCTTCTCAATCTCCAGCCCGATAAGCACCTTCAAATGGGTATCTTTCAGTTTGGTATATAACTCTGCGAATCCGGAGAAATAAAAGTACCCTACCAAAAAATAAGCATTGTCGCATTTCGGCAATATGCTTTCAATAATCTCGGAAAGAAATTTGCCCTTGTTGGTTATGAATTGTTTTCCCATTGTATTTCTATTTGTCAGTTATCTTCCGAATTCTCCCATTCAGTTCCCCAATCCTCTCCATCAGCTTTTCAAAAGAGATTGATCCCCCGTAGATGAAACTGCTCTGCATCCGTTTATAGTCTTCTTCATAGGCGTTGAGGACACTTTCGGGTGGAATGATGTTAATGGTGGCCGGGCTGTGAAGACTGTAATCAATGCCTCTGATGGGGGTGTAATCCTTTCTGTGCTGAATGATTGTATTGTACATTTCTCTGTCACTCAGTGCTTCCTGCGCATATTTCGTGTCCATCATCTTTTCAAGGTCAAAAAGATGCCGAGACATTCTGTTGGTGCGTATGTTGTTCTTTTGAAACTCTTCGTGGAGCAGAAATACCTTCTCCAAAAAAGTGCGTGAAGGATACACTGTGTTGGCCGGGAAAGGAGTATCTGCAAAATCCTCTTCCGGATAATGCGCTGCAATAATTGATTTGTATTCGATCACTTTGCATGGCTTCCATAAAGATCTGCAGCTGATTTCTACCTTTACGCTCGGAGGAATGTAACTTACAACCTGATTTGCTACGGATGTGTAACTGATAAACAAGGTGCAAGGGTCGGTGTCAGAAGAAGGACTCTCCTTAAACGATATGGAGAAATCGCTGACTCCCATATCCTTGAGAATGGATTCTATTTCAACGCAGAGTTTTTCCTGAATGAATTTTCGAGACACCTTCCTGAGTTTGTCCCTCTGTGATTCCGTATCGCCTTTTATGTCCCATAAAGACTTATCAATGGCGATGTCAATATCCTCACTGAACCGGTTGATAAGATTCCACCCCTTGCTTAACGATGTACCTCCCTTGAAACACAGATAATCCCGGCACGATGACCGGAACAGCGCATTGAGCACCATCATTACACACCAATCTTTCTCGATGGCATTTGCATTCATCAATGTCTCTTTCTCAATCACATCCAATGTGATTCGTCTCTCTTCGTTTGTCAAATCCTGCCAAGTACTCATAGCTATATCTCTTTGAAAATAGGTATCAATATCTGTTTTATCCATAACGGAGCCAGTGCAAGATCCGCTTTGACCAGCTCCTTTTCCGGTGAAATGTGAAGTATCTCCTTAATCCTTGTCAGCACCTCATTGTCGATGTTCTTCTCCCCGAAATCCTTGAAAGAAAGAACAATGAGCGGCATCAGCTGACTTTTGTACAGAAAGTATTGTGGAGCGCATTTCTTGAAATTAATAGTCCGTTTATCCACTTTGACAACCCTTGGAGACCCGGAGGTCAGGTATTCCGCCTTCATTGGTACCTGAGTTGAAAGCCCCAGTTGATTAGAAGCGGTAGGCCCCGAGGGAATAATTGTCGCATTGTCTCTTTTGGCGATGGTCGTGGCTATGTCGTGAAGTGATGGATAAACAACTCCGAAACGTGTCATCTCCGGATATAGATATATCCCCTGAGTGATTCTGATGAGAAATCCGCTCCTTTCAAGTCTGCTAAGCACCTGTGCCACAAGCAAATCATTCAAGTATTCCTTGAAATCGCTGATGACATACAATTTGCCTGTACCTCCTTCGGTAATCCTCTTTTTTATCTGTGCGGAAATATTAGTCTCGCTCATATCGGTTCTGAAATTTGTCATAAAAATAGATAATATTTATGACATGTTCGAATTATTGTCAATATTTCCGACACAACCTCAAAAATGAAGAACCTGGAATATGTTTGCTGGCGGTCATTTCCGGTCATTTCCTCGTAAGATAATCCGCCATATCCAGTCCTTCCCGTCTGTCCTCATCCGTGGCAATTCTCTCCAGCACGTTGGAAATCACGCAACGGCTGAGTGCCGGAATACTCTTTATCTTCTCCCTCCAAAGCGAGGTGGCTCCAAGATCCGGAAACAGCACCACTTTTCTTCCCGTGAGTATTTCGCACCGTTCCGGGTTGAGGTTCTGTATTCCTCCAGAGGCCAGCCAAATGTAATCGGGATAGAAGATACTTGAAGGCATTGTCGGTGAAATTGATCAACATTTTACTGCCGTGCAGGTCGTTTCGGGTCAATGGTTTGGATAAATCTCGTTTGGGCGTATGTGCCAGAACTAGCAGAGACAAATTATAACGGGTCTTTAATGTTTTGAGATGCTTCATCAGCGGCAGCGCATCCTTGGCCTTTTCCGTTTCGTTTTTTAGATAGGTGGTGTTGTCTATGACCACAATCTTGGCATCCGTTTTCCTGCCCTCAGCCAATGTATAAATTGCCTGTTGTGCCTTCCAATATTCAGGGGGCTCGTTACACAGCATTTGTGGATAATTCTCTGTCTTTATTTGTTTTCCATAGCCACAAACGTAAAATTCGTTAGGCGGAACAAAATCGAGAATGGATTGGATATCATCCTCACATTCTTTAAAGAAACGCAGCAGCATTGCCCGTAAATCCGAATCCACCTCACCCAGTTCTCTGCAGTCCCGCATAAAATCATCATTCTTCCTCGGATTATTCTTCCGGGGCACATAACACGCATCTTCGCAACTCAGATGCAACCGTATTACCAATTTACTATACTTGGCTACCTTTTCGCGGTTCTTGACAGTGTTGTTTGCCAGAAGAACGGTCCCAGACCGCTTCTGGCAGCACCACTGCATAGAACGCCACAAGCTTTTCAGAATAGGGAAACCTCGCGCCCGCGGAGGGAAGGACCCATTGGCGCAGCCAATGGGAGGCGTTTCCCTTCTGAATAGCTTGCTGGAAGTTCTAAAACAGATGTGCAGGAGGGTTGCTGCATGTGGTCATGTTAGAATGTCTTCCGCATGCAAGACTTGCTTTGTCGGGCAGCATAATGTACCCGGTTGGTCCGGTCTGGTGGGAGAAGAACCCTGGTTTGTCCGGCAGATGTACCTAATTGCTTTCTTCGGCAGCACAGCCCATTTGATATGATTTTCGGGTTTTATGATACGATATTGTCAGGTACCCCTGTCGGCTGTTTATACCTTTAAAAAACAAAAAGAAATATAAACCTATCAACAAAATTTAAACTTTTTTGCTCTATGAAGAAATTTTTTTTCTACCTTATGTCTGTAGCCATCATTGGCTTGTCCATGAGTGCCTGCACCAAACAGACACCCGATCCGGAACCCGAACCTACTCCTCCGAAAGTAAAACAGGAATCTCTTTCTGCTACCCCTGTGGGACAGACCGACCTGACTTTAGCCTTAACCGTTGCCAAGGACTGGACCGATTCAACCTGGACCATTGCTGCTGAAGAAACATATGACTGGATTGACGTTACTCCAAAGACTGGCAAAGGCAATGCTACACTGACCTTTAATGTGACGGCAAACAAAGCCGATAAAGAACGTTTGGCCGCATTCAATGTTACGGCCGGAAAATTCAAAACGTATGAAATTTTGATTTCACAGGCCAAGATGGAATACAATGTCAATGCAACCGACCTGGAGTTTCTTAAAGCAGTTGTAGAAGGAAAAATGCTGGGAGAGTCCACACCTGTTATTGATAACTGGTATCAGGTCGATGCCGGTGCCTTCCCCGGAATCAATATGATTGATAAAGACGGTAAGCTTTATATTGAAAAGCTCGACGGAGCCCCTCTGACCGATCTGCCTGCAAAAATGCATCTTCCCGAACTTACACACATTTTCGTTACAGATGCTGTGGGCCTTAACGGGAAAAGACTCCCGACCGATTGGGATACTCCAAAGCTGGTGTTTATTAATTTAAAAAACAATAAATTGACAGGTCCTATTCCTAAAGGATTAGCAGCCTCGCCCGCATTAGTAGAAATGTATTGCGACGGTTGTGATTTCTTTGGCGCACTGCCTCACGACTGGGCCAGTAAGACATTGAAGGTGGTTATTCTTGCCAATTACGGAACACCAAAAGAAGTTGGCGAGCCCGAAAAGACAACGGATAACCCGGGTCTCGGTTACCTGATTCCCGCAACTTTGGATGTTGTGCTCAATAATTACGATGCCACCGGTAACCTCGATAACAGTCCTATGTTCTGGCACGATAAAACACAGTTCAAGATTGGCGGAATTAAAGAACATAACTGGATTGGCTTTGAAAAAGGATGGGGCCAGATCCGTTATGAAAAATACGATTCGGCTGCTGTCGCAGGTGATCTGACCACATGGAGCGATCACAGACTGCTTTATGACGATTGGGCCTGGTACTTCTCAAATGTGGGATACCCGGACAGAAACGGAGGTGTGCCCCGTATTATGAAGGAATGGAATCAGGCTGATGCCGATGCATATACAGCACAGTGTGAGGCTGCCGCAAAGGGAAACTAGATATCCAATCTGTCTTGGATTGTAATTTTGCTCCCGAAAAGGGTGACCGTTTTCCGGTCACCCCCTTTTTTATGCTGAAGCACATCCTTCCAAACAAAAGGGGTATCCCCAGATGGGATACCCCGGCCAATTTAACCTAAAATCTATATTATATTTAATCTAACTTATTTTGCTGTTGTGTAGGGAACTTTACAGATAAATTCCCAGGTACCGCTTTCGTAGAAAGTTACTACCGAACGGATTCGTACAAACCATCCTTTTGCCCCTGCATAATCGTCTGCAGGCCAGGATGCATTAAAGGGGATCTTACCTGCCTTGTTGTCTGCTTTCAGTCGTTCTGTGTCCAGATTGTCAAATGTGGCATAGGACGGTCCGCTCCAGTAGGACATAAGATCGGTCTTAACAGGCCACGGTACCACCGGAAATTCAAGGATCATACCGTCCTGCGGAGAATTAATCCGGTTCAATCCGTAATTAATATAACTGGTAAGAGTGGAATACGTCGCATACAATGAAGGGTCAAATAATTTTCCGTTCTTGTCAATCAGTTTAAAGTGAACTTTTATTCCTACGGTCGGTTCATTGCTTATTTTATGAATAGTTACGAATTCCTTTCCGTTGTCGGCATATACATTGTCGCGTCGAACGGCAAAATTGGATCCGCCTGAATTAAGCCTGTCATAATACGGGAATGTATTTTCTCCTTTCGAATTGGTTATGCAAATACCGTTTATAACTTCGTTCAGTATGAACGGTCTGAAAGCTTCGCCTTCCTCGAATTTTATCACGGCGTAATCTTTAAGTACCTTAGTTCCTCTCGAATTGGTTACACTTACATCTACATTGTAGATTTCTCCGGGATTTACGTCCATATTGGATGTAGATTCCATGGCTCTCAACTGTCCGTTGACCTCGTTGATCATCAGCGGAGTGATCATGGCATCACTCAATTTACTCAAAACGGATTCGATGGTTGTGTCGGTAAGGTAGTCATAGGGACTTATCCAAAGTTTAGTCGGATATTCTGTAAAGAAATCATTTTTCCGGTTGCCGTTTTCATCGCGCACATCCACAATACTGAATGTACACGGTTGGGTGGAATTGTCCAGCCAGGCAACATCGGTGGCGGTTTTGCTTCCGATGACAACATACATGGTGTCCTGACCCTTGAGGTATATGGCATCGCTCAGGTACCCCTGTCCGCTTGGTTCAACAAAGCAGGATGTAAGGCAGGAGAATGCGACCGTCAGGAATATAGCTGTTTTAAATATGATTTTCATATCTGATAAAAGATTATTTGTTAAACGTCATCTGCTCTTGTTCCAAAAAAGAACAGGGTATGATAGTAGTAATGTTCGCTGAACGAAGCATCGCCCATGTACAGCACATGAACCACGCCGTTGAGTGTGCGAATATCTGAAACGTACATTCTGTAGAATTGGTCGCATTCAATGTGGTCCAAACCCAGATTGGAACGTTCCTGATAAGTCATTTCCCAGTTTTGGCCGCGCTTGAAAAGTACGTGGATCATGTAGGGTCTCGACATCATGAAATTGGAGTACTGGTAACCGTATCCGGGGGCGCCGCCTCCGTCATAGGCTGCACCGGGATCCGTATTGGTAGCATCGAGGGTGAGCAGGATCTCCTGTTTGCCATCGGTTGATGTCAGATAGATGCCTTCGGCAGGAATGGTTTTGCGCCACCATTTTCCAGGGAAAATATACATTCTCATTTGGGCAAGATCTTCTGCCGTCATAGATTCTATCGTGAAGGCAGGATCTCCGGCGGGCTTGTAGTTGACCGAATTCTTGCGTCTGAGGTATCTGTTTACCGACCATTTATTGGGCGAAATGACGGTAACATCGCCGTTTATCTCTTGCACCAGCCCTGCTTTCTGAAACAGTTCGGCAACTACGGCGGTCTCTTCATTAGATGCGAGCAGTTCATAGGTTGATATGTCCAAAGAATCTGTGTTATTGACGCTTCCGCCAATGATATCGGTTCTTTCGCATGATACCGTTCCCAGGTAAACCGCTGCGGTTAAAAAAGCATATAGTATTGTCTTTTTCATACTGTTAATATTTTTTATCTGCTACCAATGTGTTTTGCCGTTCCAGTAGAGAGTTTGAGCTATCAAAGCGTTTCTGCTGAGAATGGTTGAGCTGACCGGCCAGTAATATCCTTCCTGACGGTATTTGGCTGCCGGCATAAGGTGCGCGTTGGGAAAATAGTTATTACGCACCATATCGAAGTACAGGTGTCCTTCACCAAAAAGCTCTCCAAAGCGCTGTTGAAGCACTTCCTCCAGCAGAACATCCATAGATCCCTTGTAGTCCCCGATATGTGCACGGCGGCGGATGTCATTGACAATTTGCAATGCCTTGCCCGATTCGTTGTTCTTACAGTAAGCCTCGGCAAGCAGAAGCATTGCGTCGGTATAACGGAAAACGGGGATGTTGGCAACGGCAAAATAGGCAACGTATTCGTCCCATTTGCGGTATGTGTCTTCGGTAAAAAGAGCATATTTGGTAAGCCAGGTGACCTGTGTACGATCGTTTGTTACACTTCCCTGTGTGTCATTGACCGGATCGTTGTATTTGGAATCCCACGCACCAAAGAAAAGGTTGGGCCTGATATCACCGCTTTGTGTTTCAAAATCGTATTCGGGATAGAGATTTGCCTTCTGTGTGAAAGGAACAAAATCTATCTGAGTGGAACGGTCCTTGGTGGGATCTCCGTCGAACGGAGTCATTTTACAGGTATAGGCGGTAATTCCTCCTCCGTCTGCACGGTAGGATTCGTTCATATCGGGCGAGATGTTTATCTCAAAAACGGCTTCTGTGGAACCACCCCGGTACATGTTGACAACAGCATCGGGAGAGTTGTAATCTACGTAAGTGTAGTTACCGTGTGCACGCAGATCTTCCAATGCACTTATGGCCGTGAGGAGGAACTGTTCGGGATCTACCAGCTTATCCCGTTTTGCAAGAAAATGCATCCACATATTCACGTGACCCGAAAGTGCCTGGGCAGATCCTTTGTTCGCAAAAATACCCCAGCGTGATGATCCCGGGTAGTCGTATTTGAGCTTTTCTACAGCCGTATTGACGTCTGCAATCACATTCTGGGCGATGACCACATCGTCGGTACGCGGGATCAATATGGGAGTGAGGTCGTTATTGATTACCTGGCTTGACGATTCAATCAATTCGCTGATATAAGGAGCGTTACCCCAAATTCTAAGGATGTTGAAATAGGTAAGTGCCCTCAAAAAATAGGCTTCTCCCAGTATACGGTCTTTTTCTCCCGTTCCAAAGGCGCTTGCAGGTATCTCTTCTACTTTGGCTATCACAATATTAGCCTGAGCAATCACCTTATAAAAGTAGCTCCAGTCGGACAGGCTTTCAATGCCCCGGGAACCCCACATCTTGTCTTCGTGTGAGGGATCGCTGTAAACTCCTACCGTATAAAGGTCGGAAGATGAGCCCCCGTTCCAGCCTCTTTTAATGAAACCGGTTGTGGCGTCTGCTCTTTCGTACCAGTTGGCCGCGCTGACCATAAGTCCGCGGTAGAGTGCGTAAACGCCCGACAGGCCTACTTCAGCATCTGTTTGTGTTTTCCAGAAGACTTCGTTATAAATGAGATCTATCTGCTGAGGTTCGAGAAAATCCTTACATCCTGCGAGCAAAAAGACCGTTAACGCAGTAAACAGAATTGTTATTTTTCTTTTCATTGCTTATTCATTTCATAAAGTTAGAATTGCAGTTGCACACCCAAAACGAATGTCTTGGAAATGGGGTAACCACTGCCGTTGTAAAAACCTGTACGCGAGATCATTCTCGGGTCGGGAACCTGGCTTGCCTTCCACATAAAGAGGTTACTGCCGGTAAGATTGACGTTTATGGCCCGCATTTTTATGGCGTCCACCCATTTGGCCGGCAGGTTATAAGACAGGGTGATGTTATCTATGCTCCAGTAATCACCCCGTTCAAGGAACATGGAAGACATTCTGAAAGAACGTGCCGATCCGCCGTCCATATAGTCTACGTAGATCATCGGATAATACGATCCGTCTCCCGGTTTGGTCCAGAACTTAGATTCATCGAATTGATACAGGGCATATTGGAAAAACTCCTGACTTGAGTCAAAACGGCTCAACTGCTGTTGCAGGGTGGAGTTGACAATCCAGTGTCCGAATGCGAACGATGTGTTGATCCTTACTGCCAGATTTTTGTAACGGAATCCGGTCTGAAGACCGCCTACGATCTTTGGTTCCGGAGTCTTGCCGGTAATGATCTTGCGGTCGGTAGTACTGTTGCTGCCGTCAACATAAAAGTCGCCGTTTACATCGGTAAATATGGGCATTCCAGGGAATATCCTTCCCTGGAGATTGCGCCCCAGCCCGGCATCGGCCCCGGTATACTGAAGTGCCCTGCCGGTGAATGGATCTACCGGAAGGTCCGAATAGTTATCCAGAGTGCCGGCATATTCATACATATAGTACTGAAAAGCAGGCGCACCTTCTGAAAAAGCATAGTATTCGTCTACGTTAATATAGTCTTTCCCGCCGTTCCCCATTTTGGCGATCCTGGTACGGTTGTTCCCTATATTAAGTGTCCAGTCCCACTGCACGGCACTCGTTCTTGGGAAAAGGTAAGTAGTCAGAGATACTTCAAAACCGTTGCTGATCATATCTACCAGGTTGGAAGATACCTTGTTGAATCCGACATAGGCCGGAAGGGTAGAGGTATACACAAGTCCCGAAAGGTATTTGGAATAAAGGTCTACGGTGGCGACTATCCGGTGATTGAACAATTCCAGGTCCAGACCGTAGTCAATCTCTTTTGAACGGCTCCACGAAAGGTCTTTATTGGCTATTTTGTCAAAATCCGAGACAAGAGAGAGCTTCCCACCGTATGTCTTGACATCCATTTTATTGCTGTTCATATAACCCAGCCCTCCGCTTATTGAGCTCAAAGCAATCAGGGAGTTATACTGCAGCAGCGGATCCCAGTAGATCTCGCCGGAACTTCCGAAAGAAACCCTGACCTTCCCAAAGTCAAGCCATTTTTTCATGGCACTCATCCATGGCTCTTCCGAAAAGGCCCAGTGTGTTTTTATGGACGGGAAGCTGGCCCATTTTTTATTGGATCCGAATCTCGAAGATCCGTCGTGACGGAACACCCCTTCAATTTTGTATCTGTTATTTTTGTAACCATACGAAACCATGGTGAAAAATGAAAGCATGTTGCTTTTTACCATATCGGAATAAGCATCAATGTCTTCTTTCTTGAATCCCTGCACTACTTTCAGATAATCCGACATCCCGTTGGTGGCTTCTACGCGTAATTGGTTGAGATCATTTGAGTTTGCTTCCACACCTGCCAGGACTATAATGGCATGGTCACCGTTTTTTCCGAGTGTTGTGTTGAAGTTAAGCACCGAGTTGGCGTTCATGGACATGGTCATGCTGGCCGAGGAGTAGGCCACGCTCTTGTTATCGGTTGTTGCTGTTGAGGGAATGAAGTAGTCGCGTTTACCAAAGTCAAGTATGGTTGAAACCTGGTTGTCGAGTGTCAGGTTCTCCAGAAACTTGATGCGCAATGTTTCCCCGAGAGAAAGACTGTGTGACCTGTTTTTATTATAAGCGTCGCCCAGTTGCCCGCTCAGTTGCCTGAGTTCTTCAGGAGTCCGGTAAAACAGTGATGACGGGAGCTCTGTGGGTGAAGTAGGCATTGCCTTCATTTTGTCGTTGAGACCACCCTGGCGGTCGAGATATGAATACCTGATAATAAGCTCGTTGTGGAAATGTTTGTTCACATCGGTGACCAGGCTGGCGTTGAGGTTTGTGCGGGAAAGGCCGTAACCTACCAGTACTCCTTTTTCGTTGTAATGGCCGAGGCTGATTCTGTATGAATTACTGCTGTTTCCTCCTTCCATTGACAGATCGTAGTTCTGTGTACTTCCGTTCTGGTAAAACATATCCTGATAATCGTAGGCATTGTTGAATGCCGGATTGTATTTGTCGGTCAGAACGGCGGGCACGGCATAACCTAAAATTTCCAATAATGCCGCCTGCCGGACATCAAACCAGGGCATATTGCCGTAAAGGTTGGTAAGAGTCTGGTTGATGATGTTCAGTTTGGCTTCGCGTTCTTCCTGTCCTACATAAACAGGAAGTTTTGAAGGTTTAGTGATGAAACCGCCGTTAATTCTGGCAGTAACACGTGCTTTTCCACTGGTCCCCTTGTGCGTGGTAATGATCACAACCCCGTTGGCACCACGGGAACCGTAGATAGCGGTAGCTGCCGCATCCTTGAGGATGTTAATGGATTGAATATCCTGAGGGTTCAGCGAAGAGAGAAAATCGTTGTCTGTTACGTTGTATCCGGCAATATCCTGTAGCGGCATGGGAATACCGTCCACAATATAAAGCGGGTTGCTGATCCCCGTAATATCGTTTGAAGAAGACAGGGAGTTGTTACCGCGGATAACAATCCCGGTATTCGAGGCTCCCGGAACACCGCTTCTTGTAACGGTCTGAATACCTGCAGCCTGTCCTGCCAGCATTGAGGCAAGAGATACCGAAGTGTTGTGCTCAATGGCCTGCATGTCAATCTTGGCTACCGAGGCCGAGACATCCCGCATATTCTGTTTGGTATACCCGACCACAACAAGGGCATCAAGTTTTTGTGCATCGGGCTCCATAACAATTTCCATATGGTCTCCCGCTGCCTTTTCCACATTAATATATCCAAGATAAGAGAATACCAATACTGAACCTTCGGGAACCGTGATCTGAAAGTTTCCGTCTGCATCGGTAGTAGTATTGTAGCGGGTAGAGCCGCGTACAATGATATAAGCCCCCGGGAGCGGTTCTCCTATATCGTCGCGGACTGTGCCGCTTACCTTGACCTGTTTGTTTTGGGTCTGTAAAACAGGGATTTCTACTGCACGGACCCATCCCGAGGGACAAGCTGCGAGACCTATCGTACATACGGCAATCAGCCGCGCCCCGTACGACAAACCCCACCGGATCTTATTCCGTGAGTGTTGTTTTTGAGTTCTTTTAGACATAGATTAAGTTTATTAGTTTGTGTTCAGTCCTTTTCATTAATAACCGGAAACTCAGATATCCTGAGCGTGGTGCATCCGTAGGGGATCAGTGTCACTGTCTCTACGGGCAGATCCTCTGTTCCCAGTCCGTAGGTCATATTCCCGTACGGCAGCGGACCTGCCATATGGTTATACAGCTGCCAGGATGGGATTTCTTTGGCTTTGGCTTTTATTATAACAGGAGCCGATTCTGGGTTCCAATACCAGTCCGACACCATTTTTTCTTTATCGATGAGCACTTCGAACGCCCCGGAAGGATTTTTACGGTCGAACTTCATGAGTCCGTAATTCCATTTGGAAAGGGGATATACCTCCCAGTAAGTCTTTCCGTATATCGAGGCAGGATCCTCAAATTCCTTACGTACCCATTCTTCACCAATCTTAAGCGCAAAGACAAGCGGTCCGCGTTCTACGGAAACGGAGCATTCATACCATTCCTGTATACTTACTTCCATGGGCAGCGTCAGTTCAACTTTGTCGCCGTCCTGCCAGATTCGGTCAATTACGGCTATTGTCCCGGGGTCCGTATTGGAAACGGGTTCTCCGTTTACAGTGAGTAAGGCGCCTTTAGACCACGAAGGTATGCGCAGTTTTAACGGGAATATTGCCTTAGTGGTTTTGTCTTTATAATTCACTGTCAGACAGATATGACCATCCATCGGGTAGTGGGTGTCTTCCGTAATTTGCACTTCTGTTCCTCCGCAGACCATGGCCCGGACCTGAGAGGGGGCGTAGGTAAGAGCGGCGAGGCCTCCCTCGGGTGTCGCATACCAGAGGTTTCCGGTAAATTTTGGCCAGCCCTGATGCAGATTTGATGTGCAGCAGGGATATCCCGTCAGCAAACCGAATACAAGATCCGTCTCTCCGTGGTTAATGTCAAAATTATGGATGTTGCGTGTTACGAGAACCTGATTGGCCTGCTGGAAATACTGGCGTGAGGTGAAGTCGTCGGAGATCTGTGCCGGAAGTGCATTATAGGCGATTTTTTCAAGAAGATCTGCGTATTCTGTGTCTCCGGTAATTCTGATCATTTGTTCTAAAGAATACATCAGTTCCACCGCCGTACACAGTTCAGAACCCTGTGTAGGATTGTTCCCGTGGAGTAATTCGTCGGCTCCAAACATACCATTGGGAATGCCATTGTAGTCACGGATATCCTGTAGTCCTTTTTTTACTGCATTGAGGTATTTTTCATCGGCCTGGACTTGCCAGTAGATTACAGGTTCTTTCAGTCCCTGGGCCAGGTTCACGCCGTGTATGGACGCCGTTTTTTTCATATTGTCCGTATCAAGGAAAATATGTGTATAATCTATACTCTGTGAGTGCAGAAGCCGTGCAAGATCAAGCAGCCACCCGTCTCCCGTGATGTTGTACAGCCACAGGACAGCCTGGAGGTTTTCGCAGGCGCGGTATTCCGCCCAGAAAGTCCAGTTACCCAGCGGAGTCTGCGGAAGTGTATTCAACTGATAGCGGAAGTAGTTAGTCATGAAGGAAATAACCCGTTCGTCCGCAGTGGCCGAATAATACTGGCAGAGGACCTTAAGCATGACCATACGCGGCCACCAGTCTTTTGAGTTGCTTCTTTGCACCCCTTTTTCATACGAAAAATCAGTAGAAGGGCCAAAGAAACCGTCTTCCCGCTGGCTGGACAGTGTCCATTCAATCCACGGTTGTACCTTTGACTTAAGGTCCGCGTCGTCCAGAAGGTATGCGAGCGGCAAAAGCCCGTCAATCCAATACGGGCCTCTTTCCCACTGGTCTCCGTCTCCTCCCAGCCATCCGTTCCGTATTCCCATTACCTGGGGATACAGTTCATCTAATGAGGATGTTATACCTGATCGTTGTCGTTCAAGCATCTCGAGCAGCCAACCTCTTGCCTGAATAGAGCCTAAAGGCAGTTCAATGTAAGGATTGGGCTGGAGGGGTTCCCGGTTAACAATGTACTGCGCTTGTGATTCGCGGGACCCCTCAGGTTCGGAATGGTTGCAGTAAGTTATCATAAACGTAAGAATTGTCAATAGAACTATTTTCATGGTGCAGGAAATGATGTTGTTACTCCTTATATTCAACCCATACTTCCATTTTGCCTGCCTCACGGTTATCCCAGGCGTAATAGGGGATGAATTTCAGAGTCTCCCCGTTTGCTGTGGCTTGAACAGTGGCTACTCCGCCCAACAAATCAGGTTCGAACGTTGTTGTAAATACAGTTGAAGATGTGATTTGAGCCCGGTCAAATTCCGGATTGTCGGTTTCTTCCAGACAGTAAATGATGGGTCCGCGCTGAACGGCTCTTCGTCCTGTATTTGCTTTAACACGCGGGTCGGCACTCACGGTACGGACAGGCATATCCATCCCGAATTCCACCAGGTCGCCTTTATTCCACAGGCGGGTTATTACCAGGTATCCTTTGTCCATGGTATATGCGCTCTCTTTACCGTTAATGCTTACTGAATAATTATTACACCATCCGGGGATCCTTAAGCGGAGTGAGAATTCAACTGCTTTTTGGGGATTAACCGTGATTTCATCCCTGCCTTCCCATGGATAAAGGGTGTTTTGTATTATTTCTGTTTCTGTTCCGGCAAGGTTCACTGTGGTGCGGCTTCCCACGTAAAGGTTAATCCAGAGAGTCTGGTCGGATAATGCATAAATGTAGCCGCCAATCGAAGGTAAAAAACGTGTGATCTGGCTTGGGCAACAGGCTGTCCCGTACCATTCACGGCGGTGGTGGTCTCCTTTTGAGTAAAGGGGGTTAACGTAAAAGAACCGGTCGCCGGACAGGGAGACACCTGCAAGTGCCCCATTGTACATAGACTTCTCCAAAATATCGGCATACTGCGACTCGCCGGTAAGCATGTTCATCCGCTGGTTCCACATAACCATCCCGACCGATGCACAGGTTTCGCAATAGGCTTCTTCGTTCGGAAGATCATAAGGCTCCGTGAAACCCTCGTTTGCCTGTGATGATCCTATCCCTCCGGTTATATACATTTTTTTGTTTATTACATCGTCCCACAAGCGGTTTAACGCGCCCACATAGGAGGTATCCCCCGTTGCAGCGGTATAGTCTGCCATGCCGGTAAACAGGTACATGGCCCGTACGGCATGGCCGCTTATCTTTTCAAGTTCACGGACCGGTACCAGGTCCTGGTAATAATCCCTGTATTCATCATCCCATGTGCCTTTTCCCCGGCCACGCTGTTCAAGTAACCAGTGTGAAAGCTGCAGGTAGCGATTTTCTCCTGTTGTGCGGTAAAGTTTGATAAGAGCGAGTTCAACTTCCTCATGCCCGGGCACCCAGTCCCGTTTGTCCGGTCCGAATGTGGCATCTATATGATCGGCGAATTTAATGGCAACATCCAGCAGGCTACGCTTTCCAGTCGCATTATAAAATGCTATGGCCGCTTCTGTGAGATGCCCGAAACAATACATTTCGTGTTTATCCATATCGGTCCAGCGGGCATTAAAATCTCCCAGGGTATAGAACGTGTTCAGGTATCCGTCCTTTTGCTGTGCCCCGGCGATTTTCATAATAATAGAATCCAATCTGGCTTCAAGTGCCGGATTTGGATTGTTCATGAGTGAGTAGGAGGCTCCTTCCAACATCTTGTACACGTCGGAGTCGTCGTAGAAGAATCCCTGGAAGACGCCCTCCTGCATGCCGGCAGCAATGGCAAAATTATCAATGCGCCGGGTCTCCGTTTCACATTGGCGGATACAGGCCGGAACCGTACCGATGGCATGTGTCATCAGGCGTGGTTGCCAAAAATTGTCTGTGACCTTAACCTGGGAAAAATCCACCGGTTTGTTCTTTTCTATGCCCTGCTTCTCCGCTGTGCAGGAAAGGAAAAACACTGCAATCAGCGACATGAGGAATCGTAAACAACAGTCTGGTTTCATTATGTGTAATTATTTAATTATTATATGTTTGTTTTATTATTTGCGGGGTACGGCAATACGTACCGTCTTTTTTACATACCGTTCTGCAGACGGTCCAAACTGTACCTTAACTCCGGTGACCGAGTTACGAAGGCCAACGGGTTCTCCTGCTCCTTCTATACGTTCATATCCGTAGGGAAGATAGAGTTCCAATATGTGCTCACTTCCCGGCCTGCCGGATACTTCCACTGCCAGCGTATGATCTGCAAAGGTTTGGTTTAGTACACGGAACCCGCCGGAGAGTTGATCCGCCCGGGGTACAACAACTGAAGCCAGTGCGCACGGGTTTTCCCTGCATGTGATTTCTACTGTGCAGTTCCCTTTGTTTTTGACTGTAACATGCAATATCAAACTCTCTTCTTCGTCGGATATTGTGTATTTTACCGGTTTCCCGTTAACGGTAACTTCCATGATGTCCGTCTTAGGCGGAAATACCGGAGCGAAAGCTATATCTGTTGGATTTGAGCTTACAAATGAGTAGGTGATCTTCCCCTGTTCCTTATGCATGGAAAAGCCGGTTGTAATGCTGCCCGTCATGAGTCTTTCCACTTTGAACGTTTTCCAGTCGGCGGGGAGTGCGGGAGAAAGAATCATTCTGTTATGCAGGGCGTCCGGCTCGAATCCGAGCATACCTTCTACCAGCGGCATAATGGCCATGGTCTCGGACCAGCACTGATGCAGGGTAATTCCGTTGTTGCGGTAAACGTCGCCGTTGATCACCTCGGGGATACGCCCCAGCGCAAAACCTTTGTAATTCAGTAAATTGTTGTAAAGCTGCGCGAATGCCTGGGTGTGAAGGCCGTGTTTATAACCGGCGAGCGAGGCCCATCCTGTAAAGAGAGGCCATACGTTTCTGGGACCGTAAGCCCCTTCTTCATCTAGTCCGGATGTATCTGCGATGGTCCTGACACCCCAATCGGCAGACATTTCGGGCAATGCATATAATTTGACCATCTCCCTGGCACGTATTGAGTCCACGGTTTTGAAATATGCCGGTACGGCCGTAAGAATAAGCAGAGGCTGAGTGAACGTGCCGTCGTTCCGTTTACCGTAATTATAATATCCCTTTTCGTTCCAGAATGTTTCGAGTGTAGCGGTTACCCGCTGCACGTCTTTTACATACTGTATCTGTTTGCGGGTATTGCCGCACAGACCTGAAATATATGAGGCGTCCCGTAATGCCTGTGCCCATATCCCGCACAGGTAAAATTCCGTTTTTGATCCAAAGAGTTCACCGCCTTCCAGCCAGCCGTGTCCCACGTTGCTGATCTCAATAAGACCGTCTCCGTCTGTGTCCGTGGAATAGCAATAATCCATGGCTTTATGAATGGACCGGATATGGGCTTTGGCGAATGAAACATCTCCCGAAGACCTGAGGTAGTGAGCCATTAGCGTAACAAACAAGGGTGTGGCATCCGAGGCGTCAAAATGAACAAAACCGCTGGTAGTCAGTTCGTGGTAGATCTTGCCGTCTACCTGCTGGTGTGCAATGAGTGTTTTCAGGATCTGGCGGGTTGTTTCAAAGTCTCCCATGTTATTGAAAGCGAATCCGGACCATACGGCATCCCTGCCAAAGTACCATGCGTACCCGGGACGCCCGCTCACCCGGTGGCCTCCTCCCCAACCTCTTCTC
>Ga0265297_10005177_pt1 | contig 20299 bp, 19 predicted proteins | sample Munlanlwell13791_FD_192502 | JGI IMG/M metagenome (GOLD analysis project Ga0265297, IMG submission 192502) | Leachate microbial communities from a municipal landfill in Southern Ontario, Canada - Leachate well 137-91 | ecosystem: Engineered > Solid waste > Landfill > Unclassified | place...
CGGAGCAAAGCGAGGAATTTCGGGATATCGCGAAAATCGTAGGTATTGTCGCTGTCGCCGATGATTATGTACCTGCCTCTGGCTTCGCCCAATCCCCGCAAATACGCCGCTCCGTACCCCTGACGCGCTTCAAGAACGACTTTAGCCCCTAATTCCCGCGCGATCTCCATTGAGCGGTCGACCGAGCCGTTATCCGCCACGATTATCTCTCCGCGGATATTGTCCCGGGCAAAAACATCCAGGGTTTTCTTAATGCACGTGCCGATGCCGGCCTCTTCATTCAGGCAAGGCATTACTACGGATAGCTCTATGTCGGCAGGATCAGTCATTATCAGTGCCAGTTGATCTTAAATACCCCTATATGATGCTCGCCATCGTTCTCTTCGGTAAAAGGCGTAAAATGCGCCATCCCCGCGCCTTTAAGAAAGCTCAACCGCACGAATACGCTGCGCATTAATTCCGGGCTCATCATCCACATCCGGTACCCCGCCGGTTCATCCATTATCAAAGCGGAAAAATTCTGGTCGCCCTGCGGATAAACCTTCTCGACCGATTCCCCGCTTTTTGAAACGAGGATATTCTTCGGCGTACGGAAACTGCCCTCTTTATCCGAATAAGAATAAAACGCCTGTTTCCCCGGATTATATACCGAACCGTTGTCAAAAAACACCAGATCATCCTTAAGCTGTCCGGCCGCCGCCTGGCCGTAAAAGGCGTATTTGCGGGATATCCAGCGCTGCAGATCGCCCTGCCGAAGCAACAGAACTTCCTGGCAAAGCCGCTGCGCCAGGTCCTTATCTATCCCCAGCTTCCCGGACAAATATTCAACCATCTCGGTTTTATCCTTTTTATAGGCGTTCTGGGCGATATACACCCTTGCCAGGTCCCAATTGCCCAAATAGGAAATAGACGGCATCTTGCCGAACATAGAAGAATCCACGATGAAATAAGCCGGAGCCGGTTTTGCGTACATGACCGCAGCCACTTTCTTTGCTTCTAAAGGAGACAAATACGAATAAAGCTCCCTCAACCCTTCTTCCGGTGCCATTAATATTATCTTATTTAACAACATTATCGATTGAAAAGGATCCTTGATCCGGGCATTCACCTCTTCATACGCGCGGTTGCCGCCGTTATTGAGCATCCTCAATATGCCTATTGCCTCTTTCTCGTCATTGGTCGTCAAAACCCTGGCCATCCAGTAGGCCTGAGGCGTATTCTGAGATTGGCCGTCGAAAATAACCCTGCGCCTGCCAGCCACCTTGAAGAAATCGCCGTAATCCCACCAGGAATTAATGATCGCTTCAGCCGGGGTTTTATCGCGTATCGTGGTCATCGCGGAGTACCATGAATCAGTCATCATCGGGAATACCGCGCCGGCGGATTTCCAGCCGTTGTTCCAAAATTCTACGCCGGCCACAACTCCGGCGACAGCGAAAACAACGGTAAAGACCCATCTAAACCTGTCCTTACGCGATTTAATGTAATCCAGGCATTCCGTGACCGCGCCTCCTAATAATACCCCCATCGGAATAAGCATGAATACCGTAAATCTCACTCCTTTTGACGCCAGGACAAAAACTATAATGAACCATATGACCATCATAAATACGGATTCCCTCTTTCCCCGGTCATACGACCTATTGCGTAAAAGCATAACCATCATTCCGGCCACAGCGCAGATAAAAAGATACATTCCCCCCAGCGAATCGGCGATCTCCTTGAAATCCGGGGCCTTTAGCTCTCCCACGGTGGAATAAACATTCGGCCACACCGATATTGTCAGAGGATCATTCAATATCGGCAGTTGCTTTATATTCATCAGTATCCCGCGTAAAGGCTCTAATCCGGCCAAGGTGAGAATAAAAATCAGCGTAGAAACCGCTAATATCCCGGACGAGATCAAATGGATCTTGACATCCTTAGATATATCCTCCTTGAATTGCAGGCGAGCGGAAAAAAGGTCGGCAAAAGAATATATTTCATAGGCGGCCAGGATCATCAAAACTATCCCCCATCCGGGCCAGTTCGAAGCGAACAAGCCCACGAATAAAGAAGCCATGCCGATCAACAGGGCCCTGCGGCGTAATTTCATTTCGCAGTAAGACCGGATATAAAAATAAACAGCCGCCAGGGGGAACAGCAGATTCAGGATATCCGTGTCGAACCAGCCGCAACAGCTGCGCGCAAGAAAAATAGGCGACAAGCCTATGAACAGGCAGGAAACAACAGCGGGCCAAAGCCCGTAAAAACGCAGGCAGAAAATATACAGAACCGCCAGGAATACCGCGAAGAACAAAAGCGGCAGATAAAAAAGAAACGCGAAAAGCCGGATATCGCCGAACAAACGGACGGTTTTATACAAAAAAGCCGACGAATAGAACAGAAACCTGTTCCATCCCAGCAGGTCCTCGCCGTTAGGCGCAAGCATCAGCATATCGCGCTGTTTGCCTTTCACTACCACATCGCCGGGATGTCCGTAATTGCATATATTCTCCACATACCTTGCCCAATGCCAGCAATCAAGCTCCATCAAATATGTCTGGCCGTATTTATCCTGGTACCGGTCTTTCAGCTTAATGTACTCCTGCTGAGTATCCCGTTTGATCCTGCCGGCCTCGTTTTTCTTATAATCGGCTTTATATACTTCAAAAAGGCTGGCCTTGGCCAGATCGGAGAAGCCCGGGAATTTTCCGTTAAGGTCTTTCGCGGCTTTTCGATCCGTCTCTTGAGCGGCCATGCGAGCCGCCTGAAATTTCAACTGGGGGAAATACGCGGGAAAACTGCGGAAATAGGCATTAATGCCCAGGACCGCAGCGAAAAGGAAAACAGCTAATAATTTATTTTTCATAGGTCGGGATCAGGACGCAGATACCGCAGGCATAAGAACAGTAGTGCGCATTTGCACAGTGGGATTATCCGCAGAGGCGGTTAATGCAGGCGACCAACGCAAAGATAAAACTACCGTAAGGACATTATCGGTCAGAATATGGTTGGTGCCGATATTCCCCTGGAATTCCAAGCCGCTAACAGGAACAACCCTGTCTGTTAAAACCTGGTAAGTACCGCTGGCCGGAGGCATCGCCGCGCTCACTGTATTAGTATAAAATCTTAACTCCGAATCCACCAGGCAGTAATCCGCGAACATATCGCTCGCGTCTATAGTTCCGGGGATAGTGCCGGTATCCAGCCTTATCCTTATCCCCCGGCCTGTAGGATATCTGGTTACAGTTGAATGAGCGCTGTCGCCTATGGCCAGGGACAGTTTCTTGACCATATGCTCCAGGACATAAGTAGAATCGTTTTGCAGCTTGGCCCGGCGGTCAGAGGTAAGCAGGTGGTAATGGCTGAACAGCTCAATGCTGTAAAAACCCATTATCACCATGCCCATTAAAACCAGGCAGATCAACAATTCAATAAGAGTAACGGCTTTTTTAGGGTGTTGTATCATTCCAGCGCATATCGACTTTAACCCTTCGCAGGTTAGCGGCCGAAGGGGCCGGCACGTCGGTCACATTATACACGGACGTATAATTTATGCCGTTAATAACCTGATACGGGCCTGTCCGAGTGCCGAGCCGAAGATCATTATTGGCATTATTCCAAGTATCCTGCCTAATCGCGTTATTCAGCGGCTCGATGAAGGAACGGGCGAACTCTAAAGCGGTTATCTTGGATTGCCCGCGCATAAGCAGCCGCTTGCTGGTAATAAAAACATTCACCAGGCCGATCATCACCAGCGATAAAAGAAGCATGGCGACCAAGATCTCCACCAGCGAAATACCATTATTCTTCTTTCGCGGGGACGCAAAAAGCATATTTTTCCCGGTTTATACCAGACCTATAAAAATAAAAGTGACTACAGCAAATCCAGGGACAGTGTAATCACTTTTTGATGATCCGGCGTTTATCGTGGGCCATTCTACCAACTGCAACCAGTCCCGTTGTACGGCTCTTCGGTAGTCTGGTTAATACATAATACAGTAACATTACTATCCTTGACCCTGCCGGCCTTGGCCGTGAACGTCGTAGTATTGGCGCCAATAACCTTATAGTTCCAGTTAGGATTGGTTATCGGCAATGAAAGCTTAAGGTTGCTGTTAACAGCGGAACTGTCGGTCTGGTTCATATAAACCGTCGTTTCCAGTCTATAGATCTTCTCGGCCGCGGCAATAAGTTTCAAATTAGCCTGTGCCTCTTTCTTCAAGGCCTGTTCCCGGGAACCGCTGAATTGCCCTATCGCCAGGGTAACCAGGATCCCGACAACTATTAAAACCACGGTCAGCTCAACGATAGTAAAAGCAAAAATAGCTTTTCGCATAATCATGGTTTAAATATTATTTACCACACACAACCAGCAGTAAAAGCTTCCCGGGAAGTGGCGTTTATGCACCAGGCTGTAGCGTTATTATCCTTAACCCTGCCCGCCTTGGCCGTAAACGCCGTAGTATTGGCGTCCACAACTTTATAATTCCAGTTCGGGCTGTTCAACGGCAAGGAAAGACGCAGATTACTGTTGACCTCAGACGTATTTGTATAATTCTTATACGTATCCGCCTGCAGGCTTAAGTATTTTTCAGCCGAAGCTATGAGCGCAAGATTAGACATTGCCTCTCTGCGCACAGCTTGCTCCCTGGTCCCGGTGTACTGGCCGACCCCCACAGTTGCCAAAATGCCGACGATGATCACCGTGATGATCAATTCGATTATGGTAAACGCCCTAAAACGATTTCTCAACTTGCTATACAGTTAACCCGGTTTAATATCCGGCGCCGCTGGTATAAGTATCCGTCCCGGCCGCGTAATTTACCGCCAGGGTGACCGTATGCGCTGTCCCGTGATTCGGCGCTTTGCCTGATGCCGTGCATCTGGTAGCGGTAAAAGTAGCTGCCGAAGCGGCGTTGGAAACGCCATAGCTGAAAAAGTGCGAAGCCCTGCACGCGCTGGGCACCAGATCATTGCCTGTGCCTATGCCGAGATTTGCCGCGGTGCAGTCGGTGGCGTCCTTACCCATATAAAGAGCCGCGCAAAGGCTTCTTAACTGTCCCAGGATCTGTTTAGCTTCCGCGCCGCGGGATCTTTCCACTACGTCCGTGTACTGTGTAAAACCGACAGTAGCGAGTATGCCTACGATTATGATAACGATCAAAAGCTCGACTAACGTAAAACCCCTTTTCATACCTGCCCCCTTTTTAGAAAAACCCATTTAACTTGTCTTCTAGAACAACCCGGATTTTAATATCCGGCGCCGCTGGTATAAGTATCCGTCCCGGCCGCGTAATTTACCGCCAGGGTGACCGTATGCGCTGTCCCGTGATTCGGCGTTTTGCCTGATGCCGTGCATCTGGTAGCAGTGAACGTGGCCGCCGAAGCCGCGGGAGTAACGCCGTAGCTGAAGAAATGCGAAGAGCGGCACGCGCTGGGAATAAGATCAGTGCCGGTGCCTATACCGAGATTTGCCGCGGTGCAGTCGTTGGCGTCCTTACCCATATAAAATCCCGCGCACAAACTCCGCAACTGCCCCAGGACATTCTTAGCTTCCGCGCCGCGGGACCTTTCCACTACATCAGTATACTGGGTAAAGCCGACTGTGGCAAGTATGCCCACGATTATGATAACGATCAACAACTCGACCAGCGTAAAACCTCTTTTCATCCCATCTCCCTTTTTAAAAAGAACTATTAATCTGGGCCTACAATAGCCCTATTTTAATATCCGGCGCCGCTGGTATACGTATGCGCCCCTGTCGCGTAATTAACCGCCAACCTAACCGTATGCGCTGTATCGTGGTTCGGCGCCTTGCCTGACGCCGTGCATCTGGTGGCGGTAAAAGAGGCTGACGACCCGCTGGTCGCGACAGCATAACTAAAATAATGCGAAGGCCGGCAATACCTGGGGATCAAGTCAGTTCCTGAACCTATCCCCAGATTAGCCCGGGTACACTCGGCGACACTGCTTCCCATGTACCGGGCGGCGCACATAGTGCGTAACTGTCCCAGGATCTTTTTAGCCTCAGCTCCGCGGGACCGCTCCACCACATCAGTATACTGGGTAAAGCCGACTGTGGCAAGTATGCCCACGATTATGATAACGATCAAAAGCTCGACTAACGTAAAACCCCTTTTCACACCTACTTCCTTTTAATTAAGTATAACAAACGAAACTATTGATTGTCAACCGCTTTATTTGCGCCTTAACCGCCGCTTCCCATATTACTTAACTGGAAGATAGGCAAGAACATACCGATAACCATCAAACCGATCACCACGCCCATAAATATCAGGATCAACGGCTCGAATAACGCCACGAACCTGGTCAAAAATGTTTCCACGTAATCCTGATAGAACACGTTTATCCTCTTGAACATCTGTGAGAGTTCGCCGATCTCTTCGCCGATACTGACCATCTGAATGACCATAGGTTCGAAAAAACCGCTTTTTTCCAGCGGCTGGCTTAACGGCTTGCCCGCCCGGACATCCTCCTTTATGTCATGGATTATATCGGCGATGATCACGCTGCCCACGCTCTGCTCGGTGATCTCCAGGGAATAAAGGATCGGAACGCCGCTCTCGATAAGCGTGGACATTTCCGATGAAAATCTTTCAATATTGATCGCCCGGAAGAATTCCCCGAAGACCGGCAAACGAAACAGGAATTGCTCATAATTTTTGCGGCCGTCCTTTGTTTTGATATAGCGTTTAAATAACACGAAAAAAGCGACGCCCCCGCCGATAATATAAATCAGGCCTTTGCGCATAAAAGCGCTGAGATTTATCAATATCTGCGTCGGCGCGGGCATGGTAATATTGAAACTTTTAAATACCTCGGCAAACGCAGGGACGATCTTGATCGTCAGGAAAAACAATGCCCCGAAAGAGGCGAATAACAATATAGCCGGGTATATAAGGCTGGAGATCATTTTACTGCGGAACTCGGCATCCCGTTCCAGGTAAAGGGCCAGACGATCCAAAACTACCGAGAGATTACCGGAAGCCTCGCCGCTTTCGACAAGATTGACCCAAAGCTCGGAAAATATCTTCGGATGCTTTCCCAAGGCCTCATGAAAGCTTAAACCTTGCTCCATATCGGCCTTCAACGACTCGATCGCTTTAAATAATTTCTGGCTGGATACCTGTTTGGAAATGGTATCCAGGCTTTTCAATATCGTAATACCCGCTCCCAGCAATGTAGTCAACTGCCGGCAAAAAAGCACCTGGTCGGCGTTATTTATCCCGCTATGATGCTTGGTCTTATAGCCGATCTTGGATTGCGAAGAAATCGCCAGGCTGTCCATCCCTTCCTTGGATGCAAGCATAACGCTTACGACCAGCAGGTCAGAGCCCTGCAGCCGGGAGATCAACTCTTCTTCGTTCAAGGCATCCTGCGCCCCGGAGACCTTCTGCCCGATCTTGTCCCTGGCAATATAAATATATTTGGGCATTTTATTCCACTCCTATGGATACGGAAACCGCTTCTTCAATCGACGTTAATCCTTCAGCCGCTTTCCTGAAAGCCGACTCGGCTAATGTCTGCATACCGGTCTGGCGGGCTATTTCTTTTATTTTCTGAAAACTTGCCCTCTGGCTGATCAATTCCCTGATCTGGGTGTTTACCAGCATAACCTCGGCGACGCAGATCCTACCACGATAGCCTATATGATTGCACTTGGGGCATCCCTTGGGTTTATATAAAAGATCCGCCCGTATATTCGCCTCTCTGAGCTCATCCGCTGTAGGCTCATACGCCTCTTTGCAATCCGGGCAAAGCCTGCGGATCAAGCGCTGTCCGACGACGCATAATAAAGACGGAGTGATCAAATACGGTTCGATCCCTATATCCATAAGGCGGTTTACCGCCGAAGGAGCGTCATTGGTATGTATCGTGCTTAAAACAAGATGCCCGGTCAATGCGCTGCGCAGGCAGATCTCCGCGGTCTCCAGGTCGCGCACCTCCCCGACAAGCATAACATCCGGATCCTGCCTCAAAAAACTGCGCAATGCGGAAGCGAAGGTCAGCCCGATATCCGGTTTTATCTGCACCTGATTAACCCCGTCCATTTTATATTCAACCGGATCCTCCACAGTCACAATGTTGCGGGTAGGGCTTTTTACCTCGTTCAATAACGCATAAAGCGTAGTGGACTTTCCGCTTCCGGTCGGGCCGGTAACCAAAATAAGGCCGTACGGGGAACTTGTGGCCTTGCGCAAATCCTCAAGTTGTTTCGGCTCAAACCCCGACTGCTTTATGTCCAATATAGATGCGCCCTTATCCAGGATCCTCAATACCGCTTTCTCGCCGTATATCGTCGGCACCGTAGAAACTCTCAGATCGACCGCCCGATCGTCTATCTTAGCCAGGATCGCGCCGTCCTGAGGCAGCCTCTTTTCGGCGATATCCAGCTTGGCTAATATTTTTACGCGCGAGATTATCGCCATATGCAGGTGCTTTGCCGGCGGCGGTATCTCGAAAAGTTTTCCGTCGATACGGTAGCGCAGGGATATCCTGTCTTTAAAAGGCTCGATATGTATGTCCGAGGCCCGCTCATTGATCGCCTGTCGGATGATCAAATCCACCAATTTGACCACCGGCGCCTCTTCCGCCTTGGCCACTAATTTATCCAGGCTAAGCTCTTCTTCAGTGTTTTCGGCGGATTCCGCTATGTCATAGGTGGCGCCGACATCATAAGAAGCCTTTACCGCGTCTTTCAGCATTGAAGACTTGCCGTAAAAATCCTCGATGGATTTCAATATCTCTGATTTTGTCGCTATCACCGGATTGATCTCGCACCCGGTAAGCTTCCGGAGATTATCGATAAGGAAAAGATCCAGCGGGTCGCACATAGCCACCGTTAAAGATTTCATAGTATGCATTAACGGCAGGACGAAATTCTTATAGGCGAAATCATGAGGGATGAACGCTTCCAGCTTCTGGTCGGCGGCAGGTTTCAACATACCCGTGCCCAGGCTGCAATAAGGTATGCCCATCTGCTTGGCGAGGAGCCGGACAATATCCTCCTCCTTGATGATCCCCAGTTTCACGATCACCTCGCCCAGACGGCCGCCATCCTTCTTCTGGGAGGCGAACGCCTTATCCAGGTCCGCCTTGGTGATCAAGCCTTCTTTAATAAGAAGTTCGCCTAATTTAAGGTATTTTTCAGTTCCCATTAATTCTTTTTCTCGTCAAAAACATTAAGGATCTTGTTTATTTCGACTTTTCGCTGTTCCTCATTGGCGGGCGCAAGGGGCTGGGACAGCGGTTCAGCCAGGGTATTTTGCGCCAGCCGGATATTCGGATCCCTTACTATATGCGGGGTGATAAAAACCAAAAGTTCCCGCTCTAAGTTCTTGTCGGTGGATTTATGCCGGAACAACGCGCCCAATAACGGGATATCGCCTAAAAGCGGTACCTTCCTTTTTATTACCGATTTCTCATGATGGATCAACCCGCCCAAAACCACGGTCTCCCCGTCTTTTATCTTTACTATGGACTTGGTGCTTCTGACCTCAGGGTCAAGCGCGACTTCATCAGCCACGCTCTCGCTTTGAGTGGCAGAGCTGGTTTTAGGATTGATGACCATGGTGATCTCGTTAGAATCCAAGTTTATCTGCGGGGTGACCCTCAGGAATATACCTATGCCTTCCGGGGTAAGCGCCAAAGAAGTGGCTCTTTCATACTCAGTATCGACTATCGGATTTCCCGAAGCGTCCGTTGTGCGGGTGCTCTTCACGCTGACGATCGTATCCTTGGTTACGCCGATCTCCGCGGTCTCGTTATTCAAGGTAAGGATCCTCGGCCGGGCCAGGAACTTAGTATCGCTTTGCTGGATCATAAAATCCAGCAGCATACTATATTTGGTGCCCAGGGTAACCGCTCCCGCTGAGTTTGCCTTGGTGGAATCTCCGAGATAATAATCCAGTTTGGATAACGCAAACCCCTGCGGCCACATTATCGTCAAAGGATTCGGGGAATCCAGGTCGCCGATGTTGAAACCGATCTCATCCATTGTGTTCTTATTGACGTCGAGCATCTCCACTTCCAGCATTACCTGAGGCTGCGGGACATCCAGGGCAGCAAGGACCTCTTCAATGACCGGGAAACGGCTGGGGATATCGGTAATTATCAGGCTGTTGGTCCGGCTGTCCTCGTTAAGCTTTCCGTTCGAACTAAGCACCTGCTTGACCGAACCGGTTATATCCGCCTCGGTTTGCGCCGTATCGGAGTTGTTTCTGGATGACGAAGTGGAATCAGACTCATCATCCGTCTGATTCTGCGAAAAAAGCCCCTCCTCGAACAAATCCATTTTTTCCTTCTCCAGATTAGAGCTCGACACAGAGCGATATTTCAATTTATATATCTTGGTGATCGTATTTATCTGCGGCTCGCCCCAATACTGGACAATGAAGATATTCGAGGCCTTATCATAGGAATAAGTCAGATTATTAGCCTCAAAAAGCCTGTTCATCGCATCTTTTATCGGGACCTTATCCAGATAAAGGGTGACTTGGCGGTCTTCCACATTCTCCGAGGCGATAAAATTAAGCCCGGATTGTATGGAGAATATCTTAAGCACATCTTTAAGATTCGCGTTTTGCAGGTCCATAGAGATGCTCTGCCCGGTATCCAGAGACGGCAGTTTATCTGCCGCGTTCAAAACCGAAGGGGGGAATAAAAAAAAGGAAAAAATCCAGGTTAAAACGAATAGTCTAAAACGGCTCTTCATCGATCGCCTCCTTTTGGTTTTCTCAAATATTCTCACAGGTCCTTTAATTATTATTCCGTTCATTCCGCGTCTCCCGCAGGGGCATCCTGGGGCGCCCGATCAGTATCGCCTTCTTCCGCTTCAGAATTACCTATTGTCTTCTTTACCTCTTTTTCGCCTCTTTTCCCGACAGATCTCCGGAGCTTCTTCTTTTTATCCGCTGTTTTTGCTAAAGCCTGAGAGCTCGCTCCCGGAGCGGATAGATTAAAATCTTTCCCTGAAAAAAGTATTTTTATGCCGTCTTTGGATATAACGGTTATCTTGGCGCCTTTAATGCTATCGCCGACCTTCACCACCTTATTATCGATTATCGCCTGGGCGTAACTGCCCCCCCAGAATATGCCCTGGATATTCATTTCCGGGGGTTTGATCGCCGCAGTGTCCTGGGCAACTTCAACCGATACTTCCGGTTGCTTGACCGGGATATCATCGAGGTTGGAATCAAAAGGATCACGGTAATCCTGGGCACTATAATCGACTCCCGGCTCCGCGGTCACAGCGGGGCTATTAAGACCCGCCGCGTTATCCGTCTGCGCGTATAAATACAAACCGCGGCTATGCCCCGCCGACACCGTCCAGCATATGATCATAATGAACAAAAAAACGTTTTTTACCTTCATAATCATCCTTTAATCCTTGATAAGAATAGTGCTTACCGAGATCCTGGCCGAGATCTTGTCCTCCACGGCCTTGGGATTAGAAACTATAGATAGATCGTCGATATTATAGATCTCCGGGGATTTCTCGATCCTGCTGATGAACTTGCCCATTTTATGATAACTATTTGTGGTTATGGACAGCTCGAACGGATATTTTATATACCCCCCCCCTGAAGGGAACACTTCGTTTTGAGGTTTGATAAAAGTGATCTTAACCTGGGTTTCCCGCGCTATGTTGCCCAACTTGCTGATCACCTCGGAAATAGCCTTATTGTTGACGTCGTCTTTTATTATCCGGATATTATTCTGCAGTTTATTTATGCCCTGCAGGATCTCGTTCTTTTTGACTTCATTGTCGCGCTCCTCTTTCAACAAATTCAGTTCGCCCTCTTTACCGCGGTAAATGTTAAAAGCGACAAAGATACAAACCCCGACTATCGCCAGATTAAGGATGTTTCCCTGGGCCTTCTTCATTAAGGCATCAGTACTCATATCATTCGCTCCTGCAGACAATTACAAAGTTAGTCATCGACCCGCCTCGTTCGGAACTACTCTGGTCCATCGAAACTATATTCATCGAGCTGAAATGCTTGCTAAAAACGCTGTTACCTTGCAGATCGCCCAAAAACTTGTTTATCATCAGGAATTCCTGATCGCTGTCATCAAGATATACCGACCCCTGCAAATTCAAAACCAGCTTGCGGTCGGCGCTCTTAAATGTTATCTCGTTGAGCCAGATCCCGCGCGGCAACACCCTGGGCAAGGCGTCCAAGGGCTCGGTAATGAAAATACGCCTGCGTAAGAGATCCTTGATAACCTTAAGCTTCTGCTGGTATTGGTTGAGCACATTGGTCAGATCCCCATAACTCATAGTCGCTGACACGGACGGCACCTGCTCGCGGGAATTAATTATCTGGACCAATTCCTCCTTGACCGGTTTTTTAAGGTAAAAGTCCGCCAGGAACGGCAATACGATAATAATCAGGCCCAAAAGGACCATTCTGCTGTTTATCTTAAGTTCGGCCAAAGAAGACATATCAAATAAACCCGCGCCTTCCCCGGGCTTACCGTACCCCTTCTTCTTCTGAGGAAGCAGATCCACTTTGATATTGGTCTTGATGACCTTTGCCAGGGAACTGGCATAGGCCTTGAAAAAGCTTAATGAAAAAGGCGTCTTGATATCGACAAACTTCTTAGAGGCGACAAACTGGACATTCAATCCTCTTTCCTTAATGAACGCCTCGAGCTCTGCGCGATATTCCTCAGAAGAGATAAAAACCACGTTTTTGATATTTTTTGTAGGGAATTTACGCAGATAGAAATCAAAAGATATGCGCAACTCCACCTTCAACTTCTCCAAATTATCCACCAGGCTTACCGGTAGCGGCTGCTGCGGCTGAACCGCCATAGCCGCGGATTCGCCTCCTAAAATAATATCCCGGCTGAATAACGGGAACCCGTTCTCCAGAACAATGAAATTAACCTCGTCCTCCGCAGCCAGGTCGGCGTTAACCACCGCCACAATGCCGCTTTCCCTGAGCTTGGCCAATTTGAGCAGCCGCAAAATGCTGTAACCGGCATACTCTATAGAATTCACCTTGATACCCAACTGGGTAAAAACAGAGAGGTATTTATCCAGGCTTTCCTTCTTTATCCCTACGAAAAGAATGAAGTTCTTGTGGTTGGATTTGTCAAACTGGGTCTGAAAATCAGAGACCAGGTCTTCCACCTTGAACGGTATATACTTCTTCGCTTCGAACCGCACCGCGTTATAGAGCTCGTTTTGCGGCAAAACCGGCATATGAAATGTCCGAACGATCAGGTCGCGGCCTAAAAGAACGATATTCGCCTCTTTTACCGCTATCTGGTTCTTGCTCAATTCTTCCTTAATGACCGTAGCCATACGCACGCCATCCGGGACCTTGAATTCGGAATCGCTGGCGGAGAATCTTTGCGCGAGTATCTTGATATTATTAAGCACGCGCTTGCCGTCAGTTTCCACCAGATGTATGCCTCCGGGGCCGAAATAAATACCTAGAACGCTCATCTTATCGCATAGCTCCTATCTTAGAATTTCTTCTTCGGCTGCGCAGCCAATCATCGATATCCTTGCGGTCAAAGCGCCAGACTCCCCCGACTTTGATCCCGGATATCTTGCCCTGATTAAGCCAGTTATAGATCGTCTGCTTCTGGATCCTCAGGTAATCAGCCAACTCCTCAATGTTCATTAATCTTGACATATGGCGTCTATTTAGATAGCGTTAAATTACGATTGTTTTAATTAGAACATAATCTTTCATTGTTGTCAAGTGTTTTTTAAAAAATTTTATAAAATAACATAACATTACTATGTTTATATCTATGATATTACTCCAACTTACTTAGACTTACTCGGGGGATTCAGAGAATAAAAACAGAAAAAGAAGGGATTAACTTGCGGTATAATTCACTGTAGCGTTTATTTGCCGCCTGCCCAAAGAGCTGTTATACGGCCCCACGGTGATCTGGATATAATTTATAGATACGGGAAACTCCATATCAGTCATATTCGGCGAAACCAGGTTCGCGGTAGTGCAAGGGAATACTCCGGTTGCCTGGCGGCAGATCACCCGGGTAAAAGAATTGCCTGTTCCCGTAGCCCAATTAGGATTATTCTTTTGAAGGCTGGCTATGGCCAGTTGTATTCCCGCCTTAGCGGCATAAAAAGCCTGGATACGCCTGGTTTGCTTGTATGTGAGCTGGCTTTGGTTGGAAATAAGGTTTAATATTACGTTGGAGAGGATCACTACTACAAGAATAACGGCCAACACCAAATATAACGCTATGCCTTTCCTATTGGTAGTGTTCATTTGGAAAGCTATCCGTTTTTTCTTAAAGCCGCAGTATACTCGCCGTCACACTTGCGGACCACAACATGCCCTTCCCTGGCCAGCCATCCCAGGCTCATCAACACCTCTTCCCGGGGTTTAGATATTCCTTTTACCAGGGTATTCAACGGCACCTCCCCGTTATTATCCAGAAAATGCCATATCTCTCCGGCGATTATGCCTATTTCGGTAATCATTTTCGACCTCCTGACTGTATTGTAAATACAAAACCGATTGTGTCAATCATTTTTTGTTAAAGCTTGCGCACCGAGGGCATACGGAGATGCTTTCCTCTTTTGTATTTATATAGGTATATGTGCATACCGAGCAAAACCAGATAAACTTCTGGTCGAGAAAAAGCTCTTTTTCTTTCTGCCGGTTGCCGGTAAGCCATAAAAAGAACACAACAGAGATCGCGATTATCAGATAGATCGCTATAGCCAGCGTAAAATCGATCCTTATCATATTTATTTTGAGAGGTCTATCTTGGCCGGCTGCCAGTTGTTCGGGGCAAACCGCGCCTGCTGTATGAAAAGATAATGGCTGATATATCTCAGGCATAAAAGGTCAGCCTCAAGATTACCCGAAGATATTTTACGCTTTACCGCGATAGCCTTATTCCTTTTACCGGATATTATATTAAACATAAGCTCTATATGCACTGTCTGCCGGTCACGAAAATACAGCTGCAGCTGATAAGGCAAAAGAGGATGGAATATAAGCGGCGAGTCTTTCCTCGCCGGCATAGCGAACACCGCCGGGGCTTCCTGAAGCATCACCGGCTTATCCTGCTCCAAAGAAGCAAAACGCGCAAATGGCTTAAGATTATATTTTATGTCCGCTGACCGGGACTCATGGTTAGATATCCGCAGAAAGCTGACCCCGGAAGCATTTTCAGACAAACCAATGGCGTCCGCTTTCCTGCCTGAAGCCCGGAATGCCAGGTCTGCGGCTGGAAGGATATCGCCCCAGAATATCAAAGTGCCGTAATCCAATTTCATAGGGTCTTTGCCCAAAGATAACGTAAAAAGGCTTAAAGCCAGGATATGCCCCGCCAAAGAGCACAAAAGCGTGTTTTTGAGATTGACGGTTGTCATTCGCGGTCAGTCGCTATGCTTATCCGTGATATTCCGTTATCCCGACAAAGATCCCAGATCTTGATTACTTCAGAAAATACCGCGCCCTGCTGCGCCTTGATCAAAACAGCGGATCTCCTCTGCGCTATTTCCTTAAGGTATGCTTTTAAGTCCTCTAACCCGGATCGATAACCGTCCAGATAAACACTGCCGTCAGAGCCTATGATTATCTGCGCAGGATGAAATCCCAGGGTATATCCGGTAACCATACCCGGCAAAACCAACTTCGTCGTTGAAAGCGCGGTAAAATTCGAGCTGAGCATGAAAAAGATCAAAAGAAGGAATACCACATCGATCAAAGGCGCAACCTCGATCAAACTCAGCCTTTTTTCCAGTTTTAAATGCCTTTTAAATCTCATTATTCGCTCAGAAAATTGACCAGTTCAGTGGAAGCTCTCTCCATTTCCAGGATAATGCCGTTAACCCGGCTGACCAGGTAATTATATGCCGCAAAAACAGGTACGGCGACCAGGAGCCCGGCGATCGTGGTCAACAAAGCCTCCCACACCCCTGAAGCCAGGTCGCTCACCGGGACAGGGCGCAAAAGCGTGGCCTTGGCCTGGATGACCTGGAAACAACGGAGCATCCCCACCCCTGTCCCTAAAAAACCCAGAAGCGGCGAGATATGGGCTATGGTCGCCAATACAGGGATGTTCTTCTCCAGCTTGGGGATCTCATACAACGATACGTCCTCGATCGCCTCTTTGATCTGTGAGCGCGGCCGGTCGTATTTAAGTATCCCCGCTTTCAAGATATGCGCTACCGGATGGTCGGTTTTTTCGCAGACCTGCAAAGCCTCTTTTATCTGATGATGCTTTACCCGGTCCAGCACAGCGGAAAGCAGGCTGTGGATGTCGATCTTCAGCCTGCGCAGGTAGCATACGCGCTCAATAATCACGCCAAATGCAATGACCGAACAGGCAAGAATAGGCCACATCATCGCGCCCCCTGCCAGGAACAACTGCCACAAGCTCATATTGTAAAGGTCCATCAACGCCTCCTTAATAAACGGCCATTGCGGTCAGCGCTATTGCGTCTTTAAAGCCTCGATCCGCTCCTGCGCGAACTTGGATTCCGGAACGCCGATCTCTGCCACCTTTTTATATATATTAACCGCTTCCGCGAATTTATCGGAATCCTCGTATATCTTGGCCACTCTTAAAAAAGACTTTATCCCCAACTCCGCGTTCCGGGTATCCAGGTAGGTGACCTTCAGATACTCTTCGACCGCATCCTGGTTCTTCCCCTGGGATTGGAGCATCTCGGCTATCTTAAAGCGGATCTGGGGGACCTGGCGCAGAGGGACCAGATCAAGGCTCTTATAGTAGGCGATCAAGGCCTCGTCATATTTACCCATCCGGGAAAAAATATCACCTATCCTTGGATATATCAAATGCGCCAGATTGGGGTATTCCTTGATCTTCTCCTTATATATGCTGACCGCCAGATCGAGCTTTTCCTGCCTGGCGTATATGTCGGCGATGGCTATTTCCGCCTGTCCGGCAAGTTCGGATTTGGCCAGGCCTATCACCTTTTCAAAATTGCCCACCCCTTCCGGATATTTGCCTTCCTCGGCATAGATCGACCCCAGCGCGTAATACGCGTCGGATGTAAGGTTGCTTTTGGGAAAATCGCGGATCAAAGCGGAAAAATATCTTTTCGCCAGGTTCAGGTCGTTCTGCCGGTAATAAAATTCGCCCAGCCACCAGATTATCGCCGGGGTCAGCGCCGAATCCGGGTACTTGGCCCGCAGGCTGTTGAACCTGGACATCGCTTCTTTATCGTTGCCCATCTGGGAATAAGAATCCGCTATTTCATACTCGCACCTTTGCACCAGCTCGATATCCTGGCCGTATATCCTGATTATGTTCTTAAAGACCTCGATCGCCCGGGCAAAATCAGCCAAATTATAAAAACTGGTCCCCAGAAGATACATCGCCTGAGAGGCGAGATTGCTCTGGGGGAATCCCTCCTGGAACTTCAGGAATATCTCTTTGCTGGAATTATAATCCTGCTTTTGAAAATAAGCCAGTCCCAGCGCGTATGAGGCGTCATCCAAAAGCGTCGAAGACGGGAAATTGCGCTTGAAATTCAGGAAACTTAAAACCGCGCCCTCATAATTGGAAAGCTTGAGCATGGATAAACCCAGCTGATACTGGACATAATCCCCATAAAAGCTGTCCGGATAATCCCTTAATATGCTGTCATAGGTCTCCTGCGCCTTGACGTAATCCCCTGAATCCTGATAGGCGTCCCCGATCTGGCAGAGCGCGCTGATCTTGATTATTTTGTCCTCGCTCAAGCTTACGATCTTTTTAAATTCGGTTATCGCCTCTTTGAACTGCCCGTCTTTCAGATAAGCCCAGGCCAGGCCGTAATGCAATTTGTCGATCATTTCAGCGGGAATGGACCCATCTGATACTTTATCGGACGCCTCCAGGTATGCCGCTGCCGAGCCCTTGTATTCTCCCAGGCTGTAAAGCGAATCCGCCTTGCCCAGGTATGCCTGGACCAGGGTGACCGGGTCATTCGTGCTCTCGATCAACCGCGCATATGTCTCTTTTGACTCCTGGAATTTACCGGTATCGAAATAAAGGATCGCCCGGCCCAGCGATAAAGCGTCCTGGCTGTGCTTTTCCAGAGAATCCGCCGGGATCAACTTGAATGAACCTTCAGCCTGTTCATACTGTTTTAGCTTCAAATACGCCCAGCCCATACCCAGCCGGGACAAGGCTTGGATCTTAACATCGTCAGTAGCGCTGACCACCCGGGAATACGCGTCTACCGCGTCATTGAGATTACCCAGGTAATATTCCGCTTCAGCCAGATAAAAATAGAGATAGGCGGTTTTCAGGTTATCCCGGCTGTAATTCTTCAGGTGCGCCTTCAACTTATCCTTAAGCCCGGAATAATCCTTGAGGTTATAAAGGCATTCAATGACCTTAAAAGTCGCTTCCTGCACCTGGGGATGCATGGGAAACTTTTCTTCCACGGTCTTGAAGCTCTCCAGCGCCTCGCGGAACTTTTGCTCTTGAAAAAGGCACCAGCCAAGGGAATAATACGCGGATACCGCGTACGCCGAATCAGGGAATCCGTCTATGATCATCTTATAATAAGACGCCGCCCGGGAAAAATTATTCCCCCGAAAATTGACCTCGGCGATCCAGTAAAAGACCGCGTCCTTTATGTCTTTGCCGCCGGGCAGGTCGAACACCTCCTCAAACTTCTTCAACGCCTCCAGGAACTTGTTCTGGTGGAAATAACACCTGCCGGTCAAAAGATTAACCTGGGCCACTTTTGATGAAGCCGGGTAATTCCTCAGGTAACGCTCCAGAAGCGACAAGCACACATCGTAGAACCCGTCTTCAAAAGCCTTCTGGGCCACGAACAAAGCCTCCGCCTCCCGGGAATTGTCTTCGGCCAAAAGAACCCTGGGAGCGGCAGCCTGGGACAGGATAAAAAAAGACGCAGTCGCGATAAAAATACCGCAAATAGAGCTCTTGAACAGGGATTTTATTTTCATGGTCTCACTATATCACTTTCCGGTTATTTTTCAATACGTTTATGAGGAACTCCCCCGTATATGAATTCTTGACGCCGCAGATATCCTCCGGGCTTCCGCTGGCGGCCAGATACCCCCCGCGGTCCCCGCCTTCCGGGCCCAGGTCTATTATATGGTCCGCGGATTTGACCACCTCCAGGTTATGCTCGATGACTATCACTGTATTGCCCAGATCAACCAGCTTTTGCAGGACATCCAGAAGCTTGGCCACATCCGCGAAATGCAGGCCGGTGGTCGGCTCATCCAATATATATAATGTCTTACCGGTAGACCTGTGGCTCAACTCAGCCGCCAGCTTGATCCTCTGGGCCTCTCCTCCGGATAAAGTAGTGGCGGATTGCCCCAATTGTACATATCCTAAGCCCACCTCAAAAAGGGTACTCAGCGTATTTTTGATCCGCGGGATATTGTCAAAAACGGCTAACGCGTCTTCTACCGTCATCTCCAGTATATCGGCGATGGACTTGCCTTTGTATTTCACGCCCAGGGTCGCCTCGTTAAAACGCCTTCCTTTACAAACATCGCATTTGACATAAACATCCGGCAAAAAATGCATCTCGATCTTTTTTATCCCGTCTCCGGTGCAGGCTTCGCAGCGGCCGCCTTTTACATTGAACGAAAAACGCCCGGGCTTGAACCCCTTGGCCCTGGCTTCCGGTAACCGGCTAAAAAGGTCCCGGATCAGGCTAAAGACCCCGGTATAAGTTACCGGATTGGAGCGCGGGGTCCTTCCAATAGGCTCCTGGTCCACCATGATCACCTTGTCGATATGCTCCAGCCCGTTGATCTTCTTGAAAGCCCCGGGCTTTTCCCGGGAATTATATAACTGGCGCATCAATTCCTTGTAAAGGATATCCGAGATCAGTGTGGATTTGCCTGACCCGGACACTCCGGTAACGCAGTTAAAAACGCCTAAAGGAAATTTAACGTCGATATTCTTAAGGTTATGCTCAACCGCCCCTTTTATCTCCAGAAATTTATTATTTCTCCATTGCCGGCGGGCCGAAGGTATTGCCACTTTCATTACCCCGTTCATATACCCGGCTGTAAGGGAATTGCGGTCTTTCAGCAAGGCGTCTTTTGTTCCGGCAAAGATCACTTCGCCCCCGTGCCTTCCGGCTCCGGGCCCCAGGTCCACCACATAATCCGCGCTGCGGATCACCGACTCATCATGCTCCACCAGGATCAGGGTATTTCCCAGGTCGCGCAAAGCCTTAAGGGTCAATATAAGTTTAGCGGTATCACGGGGATGCAGGCCGATGCTGGGCTCATCCAGTATATAAAGCACCCCGACCAGCCCCGAGCCTACCTGGGTA
>Ga0265297_10005178_pt1 | contig 20290 bp, 27 predicted proteins | sample Munlanlwell13791_FD_192502 | JGI IMG/M metagenome (GOLD analysis project Ga0265297, IMG submission 192502) | Leachate microbial communities from a municipal landfill in Southern Ontario, Canada - Leachate well 137-91 | ecosystem: Engineered > Solid waste > Landfill > Unclassified | place...
CCGCTCCATTTCTCGGTCTACGGTGAATGAGGTTGGGATTACTCTCCTGTTGTCCACGTGCCGACCTCCTGTCTGTATGTTGTTCATAGTATAGCACACTTCCGAGAACGTGTCAAATTCAGACTTGTCATGTGTCAAACCTGGGCTTGCCACCTTCTACAAAAAGGACGGCCCGCCCCGGAGAGTGTGAGGGCGGGCCGCCGGTCACGCGCAGGGCGCGATTCCGCAAATTTACACGCGTAAACTCAGATCGGAAGCAGCGCGGCCTCCGCTCGTTCCCTAAGTGCTGCCATAAAGGCCAGCAACGCCTGGATCTCGCCCTGAGTCAGGTGCGGCACAAGGTCGCCGCTCTGGCCGGGGAACTCTATTTTCACCCCGTTCTGGTCCAGCAGGGCCAGGTGGTACTCGGCAGACTGGTGCTCCCCATCCGTCAGGACTACCACGACGTCGCCGATGCTCGTTGGAACCCGTGGTTCCGGTGCAATGAATCCCATGTTTCCCCCTTAAGCCGCCATAGCGCCAAAGTAGATTGTCGTCTGAACTATCCGGTGCATCCACACGTACAACACCGCCAGCCAGATAGGCAGGTTCACCAGTATTGCCAACAGGACCGCTTTCCTTATTGTCATCATTCCCCCTACAATACGGCAACCGCTTTCCAGGAGCCGTTGATCTTGACCGACAGGCATTTAAGGCTAGTGTTGTAGTACATGGTGCCGTCCGGCATACTTGATGGGTCGTTCGTGAGTTGGTTTAGAGACAAGGGCTTTGCCAGGGTAACAGCCGCCTGGTTCACTTTTAGATAGGCATTGCCCGCGTGTCCCAACTCGATACTAAACGTGCTGTTGTAGTAGGCATATACTCCCAGGTAGGGCAAGCCGCCTTGCCCATCGTAAGCCTTCAGCTCTACTTGGGCATTGTTATTGCCCGCCAGTGCCCAGGAGTCGATAAGGATGTTGCTATCCTCTCCAGCGGAGCCGCCGTCGCCTACCAGGGTCATGTTCAGAACTCTCACGTCACCCGCGTTTCGATAGGCCCGCAATGATGCCATTGTCGTTGTGCTGGTCAGGAAGCGGATTGCCCGCGTGGTAGCATAAGCGGTTGTGGTGTCGATGGTCATGCCGCCCGCGTTCAGCTTGATTATTCCGCCCGCCGCAGAGAAACTGCCGTCTGTGTTGATGTAGGTATGGGTCGTGGTGCCAGAGCGGAACAGCAGCTTGCCCTCACTTGCATCCCACTTCATGTTAGCTTTGCCCGCGCTATTGTCGCCAAAGAGCACGTCACCGGCCCCCATGCCCTCGCTGTTATAGGTTTGTGCCGTAGCAAAGACGGCAAGGGCCGTGCCCGCCGTCGTCCCGATGTTGGAACCGAGCTTCACATCCCCGTCTGTCTCGATAGCCACGCTTTGGGCTGATGCGCTGTAAGCCTTGATGCCGTCAACGTCTATTTCGGTCCTTGCCCCGGTTGCCCTGCTGGCAAGCCTAAACCGCCCATCGTACAGGTAGATGCCGGGAACGTCTACCGCGCCCGCATCAACCAAGGGACGTTGTAGGGCATACATGGCGGCCACTTCATCCGCCGTGAGCACCCGCCCCAACGTAGCGAACTGCGAGACAGTGCCACCAAGGGCATAGCCAGAGGCCGCTATGCCGCCAATGTACATCACCGTGTCGGGAGTCCAGGCCCCGCCGCCGCAGGTTCCATTCCCGCCGCCTACCTGAACCCCGTCCAGGTACATTTGGCTCGTGTCCGTAGCAACGTCCCAGGTGAATACGACTTGGTGCTCTTGCCCCGCCGCAACATTCGTCGTGGTCAGCCGGTTTGAGCCATTGATACGGTAAATCAGTGTCCCGGCGCTGTTGATAAACGCATCAAACTCCGCGTTGGCGTTGCCAGCGCGGAATAGGAAGCCGCCTACATAACTCCAGGTGAGTTGTTTGAAGTTGACGACAATGGAACCAGCCGCCGCATTGATGGTGCCGGGCAGAGGGACAGATACAATGTTGCCCTCCCTGTTCGATACAGCGTCAACGTGGGGAGTGCCAGCACCCCATGTACAGTGGGCCATAGAGCCGATGCAAGTAGAAGTCGGGTTGCCAAGCTCGAATTGGATGCCGTCGATGTAGGTTGTGTGCCCATTAACGGAATCTGTAGACCGCACCACAAGCAAGAGGCTAGTCCTGTCTGCCTCTGCTACGGTCCTGGTCACTGTTACCCATTGCCAGCCGCGAGTAAGGGTATGGTAGGTGTAGGTTACAGCGGTGGGGGCAGCACCACCCCGTTCCTGAATCGCAACATAAGCGGTTGTGCCCTCTGTCTCCGCCGTGCCAAGGAACCATGCACTCAGGCTATAGACACGCCCTTGCACCGGGTTTACAACGGCGTTGGCCTTGTAGAGATACGGCCCGCCCGCCGTGCCGTTACCCGTCAGGGCGAATGACGCCCCATCAAACTTGTAGTAGGTTGTGTCCCGCGCCCTGGTGCCGCTTGTAAAGCTCCAGTAATCAGTTACATTCACGGCAGCACTAGGATTCGTGACCATGTTGACGGTGCCCCGTTCTACCACAAGGCCCCGCGTGCCCGTCCACGCCCCCTGCTCCGTGTGGAACGCCCCGGCTATCGTCGCCACCTGCCCCCTGCTGGAAGTCCAACTGGTCGGGGTGAGTGCCGCGTGAGGCCCAAGCAGTAGCAACCCGTTCAACTGGTCAAAGAGAAGCCCACCTATCAGGTTAGAGAACTTGGTGCCCACAATGGCACCCGCCGCGATTTTGTCAGCCGTGATTGCACCGCTGGCAATGTTGCCCGCAACGATGGTATTGGCCGCGATCTCGTTGGAAGTGATGGTGTTGGCCGCGATGTTTGCAGCCGTGATGGTGTTGGCTTTGATGTTGCCGCCCTCGATGGTGGCCGCCGCGATCTTGGCACCTGTGATGGTAGCCGCCGCGATGTGCCCCCCAACGATGGTCAGCGCCTCAATCTTGGCACCCGTGACCGCCAGGGCCGCCAACTGGTCGGTATCCACTGCCCCGGCCAGGATGTTCTCGGTGTCAACGAGTTGGTTGCCGGGCTGCCCGTAGACCATGAACGTTGCATCGTAGCCCACCGCTGAAGGGTAAGCAACCGCCACGAGAACCTTCTTGGCCCCAACCGCCGTACTCGATACCGTCACCTTTTGCAGTGCCGTGGTAGACGTGTCCAGGTCAAGGTAGACGTAGGTTGCAGCCGCCATGTTCCCGGTGTTGCCGGCGTCTATGCTGTAGCTCGTGCCGTCCGCAAGGGTGATGGTGCCCGCCGTCCAGGCAACCGTGTTGTGGTCTGTGGCAGAGAACACCAGGTCGTGAGCCCATCCCAGGCTTGACGTTGGTAGTTGTGGCGGGTAGATAGGGCCGATTGCCTGGGGAATAATCTCTTGCCAGGTGCGCCCGCCCTCTACCGCCGGGTTGACCGGATCTCCCAAGGTCAAGCTGTAGACCACAAACCCGTCTTCCCAAGTCACGTCCATAGCGCGGATCGTGAACGTGTCGTTCACTCCATACAGGTCACACTTAAAGGGAATGTCCTGCCCTACCTCAAGGCCGGCCACCAGCGTCCTAACCTGATAGGATACCTTGGCCGCGCCATAGACGTTTAGTACTTGGTCGCCCCGCTTCTCCAAGGCCCCAAGGGAAGACACCTTCTTGTCATAGACAATAGCTTGCGGGTCCGTTGCGCCGTGGGAACCCCGCCAGCCCTTGATACCGCTGCCCACCACAAAGACGCCCGCCAGTGTGCGGGAGCCGTCTTCTACTTTAACCGGGTCGTCCAGGTAGGAGAACGTGGTGAAGTAGTCTGGTTCGTCGGACAGGCCAAATGGTGCCGCCTCTGCCTCACTGTCAAAGTAGTGCAACCGCGCCTGTGCGTCGATGTAGTAGTATGCCCCGGTTATAGAGCAAACCTGGTTTAAAATGGCCCGCAACGTGTTCGGTTCTAGGGCCATGCCCGACATATCCACGGTTAGCTCTTTGACGTATGTTTCAGAATCAACGCTTGGCAAGTATTCAGTGAACAGCCAGTCGATAAAGTCTGCATCCGAATTGACAATGGACGTGATCGCCGTGGTGCATACCCGCTTGTCAAGCATATCATTCAGGTCTACACAGGCCACGTCAAGGACGGTTTCCGTGGTCGTTTGCGTGGAGACTTGACACGTGGCAACCGTGCCCCTGAAGATGTCCCAGGTGTCATCATAGATGTACACATCCTGCCCGGACACAACCGCCACGTTGCGTATCTGGAAGCCCGCCACGCTGTTTAGCTGCTCCGCGCTCTTTTGCACCAGCAGCGTGTTCCAGATAACAGAAGTCGTCACGTCAACGCTATCGATCTCTATGGCAACCGTCATGCTATCACCGCCGTCCCGCCCCTAAGCCTCACGCTCCGCGCTATCTGGTTAGCCAGGTCAAACACATCCTTGTCACTCCGAACAGAGTCTTTGCCAAAATGGTTGTGAATGATGATAGCCCCGCCACCTGGATTGAATCTGCCAGGGTCAAAGGTGCTATTCTCACCCTTGAAGCTAAAGCTCAGGCCGGGCATGGCCTTGATGGCCCGGGCGATGCCCCTCAGTCCAATCTCGAAGGGTGTTGGTGAGCCGGGAACCAACCAGTCGGGCAGCGAGTCCTTGATGCCGTTGAACGCATCCTTTAGTTCGTTGATGCGGTCCTTAACCCACTGAATCGCATCCTTCAGGCTTTCAAAGGCCCGCTTGATGTTATCTACAAACTTCTTGCCCTGGTCAAAGGCGAATGACAAGCCCTCTACCGCGAGCTTGATGCCCTCGATGATGCCCTTCACGCCGGTTGAGATAATCCAGCCGATGAACTGCCCGAACGACGTCCCGATCTCGTCTGTCTTGCCCTTGCCGATGCCCAAGCTCTTTGCCAGCTCGTCTATGGCAGGCTTCAGGTGCGTGTTGACCAGGTCTTTGATTTCGTTCCAACCCTTGCTTACCGTATCCCAGGCCGCCTTGAGTCCGGGCAGTACGGCGGTTGTGAACTTGTCGAATTGAGCCTTGAGCCATTCCAGGCCGGGCTTGATGCCCTCGTAGAACTTGACGCCCGTATCCCTGGCCGCCGGGATGACCTTGTTCCAGATGACGCCCAGGGCGTCTACCGCTTTGGGGATGTTCTCGCCTAGCCATGCGCCCAGCTTCTCCGCCACCGCGATGACCTTGGGGGCCGCGTCCTGTGCCAGTCCCGCAAGCGGCTTCAGCAGTGAGGAAAGGGCCGGAACCAGGGCCAGGCCCACGCCGTCCTTGACGTTCTGGAACGTGGTCTTGAGTTGGGCCATTGAAGTCGTGGCGTTGTCGGTCACGTCGGGCAGGGATGCCGTGTTGGCCTTGAGCTTTTCCAGCACCTGGGCCATAAGTGCCGCTTGCTGTTCCTCTTTGGTCAATTCCGACGCGGCCTTGCCGATGGACAGGGCGTAAGTCTCGTTGGCCGCCGTCGCATCAACCTGGATCTTCAGGTTGTCAAGGATTTGTGGCGACAGGCGCCCGATACCCGTGGTCAGCGAGTCAATCAGGTAGCCCATGTCCTGCCCGGTCGATGCACTGATTTTGTTCAGGTATTGCATCGCTTCGGGCAGGTCGTCGGCAAACGACTTGCCCACCAACTGGACGGCCTCGTTGTACTGGCGCATCAGGTCAGCGTCAGACACCATGCCCAGGGAGCCCTTGCGCAGCGTAGCCAGCGCCTGGTCCGCGTCCTTGTTCAGCGCCTGAAAGGCACCCTTGATCCCCTGGATGGGAGCCGCGTCCGACGCCATTTTGAGTAGGGCTGCGCCAGCCGCCGCCGCCGCCGTGCCAACGGCCGCGATGCCCACCGCGCCGGCCTTGAGCGCCCCCTTGGTAATGCCGCCGAGAGAGCTGCCCAGGCCGGACACTTTGCCCTTTATGCCCTCCAGGCCGGGCGACGCCTTGTCCTCAAGATAGGTCAGGATACCAAGCTTCTTTATCATTTGTCCTTGGCCCTTCTCACCTTTTCCTCTGCCGCCGCCACGACAAGGTGCCGCTGTATGTCGTCAAAGTCCTCAGCCCTCAACTGTGACGGCAGGCAGTGGTATAGCTGGCAAAGCCTGAACTCGGTCACTTCCCAGGGCAGGTCCCCGTCCTCCAGCCACAGGGCTTTGAGAACCTGCCCCTCTAGTTTTTTAGTTCAGGCTGCTTCCCGACGACGCACTCACACAGGAAGTTGAACTCTTCGTCGGTCAGATCGTCAAGCACGCCCGCGTCATCCTTTGGCTGGGGCAGTGGTTGGTCTTCGTCGTCCGTCCAGTTCCACTCCAGAACCTTCTCCCGGAGGATGGACATTGAATACTCGAAGTTGCCCTCAACCTCGATGCGGGCGTCTGCTTCCGCGATCTCGCCCACCGTCATCTTGCGGGCACGGACCCACGTCCCTTGCCCTTGCACCGACTTGCTGTCGAACTTCCGAACGCTTTGCCTCACGGTTTCACTCTCCTTTGGCGATAGGGCGGAGCCCCTGCCCCGCCCTATCCTACGTCAGTTCCGACTTGGTCAGGTACGGGCACTTCATGGTGAAGCCGCCCAGGATGACCTCGTTGCCCTCGGCGCTGCCCTGGGGATACACGAAGTCCGTCATCACCGACAGGGGCGATGTGAAGCGGAACACGGACCCGCCGCTCTCCGCCGTGTCACCCAGGGGACTATAGCGCACGTAGCCCTCCCCGCCCTCGGTTTCGTAGATGGCCCGCGCCACCTCGAAGGGCTGGGCGGCCGCCTCGGTATAGACGAACCGCACTTCCACGTCCAGGGCGGCCCGCTTGCCACCCTTGACGATAGGCGTGTCGCCGTCGAACGTGTGCTGCTCTGGCGCGTTGCGGGTGCCACCGCTCACCGCGATGGCCGCGCCGTAGCCGTCTATCTCGGTCCAGTCGCTGTTGTTGGCGCTGATGTCCACGGAAGCCTTGATGAAGGTCTTGCCGCCGGCCGTTTGTGTCATTTTACCGCTCCTTGAGGGGGATTTCCAGCCCCTCGGTTTCATAGTTGATCACTGAATCCCACACCATAAAGTCCAGAACACCAGCCACGTGCCCGTGAACGATATGGCCCGATAGCACAGAGCGATCCACGTAGGTTTCAAAGCCCGCGTCTCTCACCCTCTTGGTAAAGTAGAAGTCCGAGCCCGAGCCGTGCTTCTCCCTGGTGCCCGCCCTCTGGAACCAATCCGGGGCAGTTGCCTCAACGACGCTTCGGTGCACCAGCAGGCAGTGAGCCCCGCCGCGCTCGATGGGCCACAGGGCGTCCTCTGGCCTGGGCTCGATGACGTGGGCCGCGTTGCCGACAGCCATGATCTCTGGATGCTGTCTTGCCCAGTCGCGCATCATAGCCACGTCCCGACCGAACGCCCCGTTCTCCTTCTCGCCGTTAAAGACCACTGGCAGGAAGGGGAGGACCCTGGTCGTCGCCACCGCGCTCACGTATGGCTTGCCCCAACTCATCAGCCTCAACAGCGAGTCGGGATGCACCACGGCGTCCGAGTCCAGGGACAGAAGCCACTCAAAGTCGGTGTCCAGAAACGACTCGTTTAGCCGGTTGTGCCCCTCGTCTATGCCCTGCTTGCCGTTCACCACCTGGAACGCCTTGACGCCCGGGGCCTTGAGGGACACCAGCGATTGTACAAAGTCCCACTCGGGCTGCCCCACGGCAACCGTTCCGATAAGCACACCGTTTTTCACGTGTCACTCTCCTTTACACGTGTCAACTTCTTGCCAGCCGCGCCACGATGGGCGTGGTTTCCACGTAGAAGGGCACCCCGGCGACGACGGCCTCCAGGATCGTGGATTGCCCGTCGTAGGCCAGGATCTCCCAGTTCGCCGTTCCCTGATTCGCTTCAAGCGTGGCCGCGACCAATGCCTCAATGCTATCGATTGCGTCCTCCGCCTGCGCCTGGGTCCAACCACTCGCGGATTGCAGAACCCACGTCTGGATGACCATGTAGAACGTTGCCCGGTCGCCCTGGAACGTCAGCCTCTCTCGTTCGCTGCCCCTGGACAGGACCACCACCAGGGGCGTTGCGCCCTCCAGGCTCTCGACCTTGCTGCCGCTCACCGTCTTGACGGGCTTGCCCGTACCGACCAGGGCGGCAGACAGAAGCGTGACCAGCGCATCGCGGGCCGACTCTCTAGACGTAGCCATGTTTCCTCGCTTGCTGCTCTACGACATTGGCGAACTCCCCTTGACACGTGTCAAGGATGCCAACCCTGGCGGCAACCTTCTCGGCATAGTCCATGACCGGCTTGCTCGTCCTGGTGTTAAGGGCGTCTGGATTGATGATCATGTATCGCCCCGTCACGTACCACGCCGCCTGCATGGAGCCGGTATCTACGGGAGTTACCCTCATGGCAACGGCCCTTAGCCCCTCCAGGGTTCCCCCGATGAGGGCTTCCAGATCGTCGGGGTCATTCAGCAGCTCCAGGGCTTTGATGACCTCTTCCTCACCGATCAGCTCAAGCTTCATACAAGCTTCTCCAGGATGATGAGCGTAGTGTTGTCCACGGTCGGGCTCCAGTACCAGTCAACCGCCGCCCTCACCTTGTAGGTCACGCTGCCCACGATGAACTGGTCGCCGTTGTCGATGTCCAGGCTGCCCTGGGTCATGGTCTGGAAGAGGCCCACCCAGGCTTCGATGCCTGCCGTCTGTGCTACTTCCGGCGTGATGGGGTCGATTGGCATACACTTGAGCGACGTGATCTTTGTCTCCATGCCGCCCGACAGCCCATCGACCACGGCATCCTGCCTCTTGGTGCTGGCCGTGACAGACGCAAGCCGGGTGAAGCTAGGTGAAGTCATAGTCCACCATATCCAGGGAGACGTAGACGTAGGACGGCGCATCTGCCAGCCCCTCGATGTGTTCTTTCCTGGCGTCGAGCATGGCCTGTACCTGGGAGGCCAACTGCGACAGCTTCTCAGCCCTCGGGCCAGCGGTCACGTCAACGAGCGCCAGGTGTCCCTGGATGCTCTTGAGCGTCCGGTATTCCGCCAGATCGAGATAGTCGTCGTAGTCGGCCTCCCCCAGACCGGACAGATCGCTGTCTGCGACAGTCGTGGGCGACGCGGGCGAGAGGCCAATCCTCCGGGCTGCCCAGGTCAGCGGCTCAGCCAGGTCTGCGTTAGCACCCGTATACGTCACCGCCATCCCTGCTCCGGCCAGAAGGCCACTCAGCCTGTTGACCAGGATCGTTTCCGCGTTTGCCCTGGTGAGAGCCATCGTCTACTCCGCGTAAGCCGTAGGCGGCGTGTACACCCCGCTGGCGTTGGCCTTCATGTAGACGCAGTAACCGTTAAGCCGGTTGCCGACGCCGAAGCCCACGTGTCGCTCGTAGTACGCCGATTCCAGGGGGAACACGGCGTCGCGGGCGACGAGGGACAGGCCCGAACCAAGGCCGGTCGCGGCGGGCGCCACGCGCTGGATCAGCGGGCGGGGCGCACCGAGGTGGACGGCCAGGCCGTAGTACGCCGGGATGGCGGCCCACTCGGACAACCAGGCGTTCTTGTACCGACCGTGGATGCGACCCGGGATGTTGGGCGGGAGGCCGGCGGCCACATCAGTCGTGGAACCCGGGGCCTGGCGAACGAACTGATCCTCGACCTTGGCATAGCCGGTGAGGGCCGCCAGGTACGAGGTGGCGTCCAAGTTGTGGAAGAAGACGATGGGATCGCCAAAGGTGCTCTGCCCGCCAAAGTGCTCCACCAGCTCTGCCGTGGCGTTGGGCACTGGGTCGTGGGTCGAGTCGATGCTGGCCGGATCGTACTCCACGCTGACGTAGTGCTCGTCGTCCGCTTCGCTGGAGCTACCCAGGACGGGCGGATACAGAGTGCCGTCAGTGTTAGCCAGCCGCCTGATGGTCAGGTCGCTGCCCACGCGCCGGTCGGTGAAGGTCAGGTTGGTGTTCTCGAACAGGGCCGTCAGGATCAGGCTCCGCAGCCGGGCGATGTCCTGCTCGAAGATGGTCAGTAGATGCCGCTCAAGCTGCCCAACGGTCAGGTAGCCCAGGGCCACACGCCCGCCGGACAGGGCCGCGCCGTAGCGACGCAGGGGGAAGGCGACGTCCCAGTACCCGCCGGCCTTCACCGAACCGGGTGCATCCTCGTCGCCAAGCTCCTGAAGCTCGCCGCCGCCGGGGAGCTGGTAGCGCATCGTGTAGTCTTCGGTCTGGCGTTCCACGAAGACGGAGAGCATACGCTGGACCTCGGCGTTGTGCATCTCGAAAGAAGCCTGCACCGCATCGAAGACCAGGCTTGCGCCGACAGTGTTGACGTAGGTTTTCTCTACGTCAGCCAGATTGAGGGCCGCGAAAATGGTGCTCATGTTACCCCCTTAACTGAAGTCCGCCGAGCCCCAGGGGATCTCGACGTACAGGACTTTGGTCAGGCTGGGGTCAGACAGGGGCATGACGCGCCCGATGACCTGCACCTTGGCAGAGTCGGAAAGGCCGCCAGCGGTGCCACTGGCGTAGACCAGCCCACCGTAGGCTTCACCGGAGAGGGTCACGCCATAGATGGCACCCTCCTTGACCATGCTGATGACCTGCCCGGCCGCACCCGCTTCGAGAGCGATACCGGCGGGCTGATCCTTTGCCGCGTCGTCCGTGTCGCACAGGCCGAAGGTAGCAGACGTGGTCTGATACAAGACCTGCCCGGCGGTCGCGGCGGCAGCCAGCTTGACAGGCCAGACCTTCGCCCTGGTGGGATGCACCAGGCCGATGCTGGCAGCAGTTACCGCAATAGTGGACATAGGAACCTCCTAGAGTGTCCGCACCCTCATCGGGGGCGGCTGATTGTCTCCGCCTTCGTTCTGGCGGGGCTTGGGTGTGCCCACCGGGGGGTGGAACACGCCAACGTGTGCATTGAGCCAGTCCAGCTTGCCCATCACGTCCAACGGCAGGGCTTCCACCGCTGCCTTGGCCTTGGCGTCTAGGCTCTCCAGGCTCTTTGCCAGTGTGCCCTCAAGCGCCTTCTGGTACGATTCCAGCTTCGTCTTGAGAGCGTCCGACTCGCCAGCCTTGGTGGTCAGTTCTTGGATCTGGCCCTCGTGTTCCTTGGCCGCCTCTTCCTTGCCCTTCTGGCGCCCCTCGGAACGGGCCAGCCCGACTAGACGGTTGACCTCTGCCTGCTGTTCCTCGCTAAAGTCCATCTGGTTCTCCTTCCGTGTTTTGTACCCGACCGTCGCCGGTTTTCAGGAGCATCCTGATCTTGTCCTGGGGCCAGCCTCTCATTTCCAAAACGCCCTCAAGTGAGGCCCCGGCCTTGACGGCGCTGTTGATGATCTCCCATTCCTGGGCGTCGATTTCGCCCTGGTCTATCGGATCCGGCTGAAACACCGGCCTGTCCGCAATCCTGTGCTCCAGGGCACCGGCCCCGTAGCTCTCCAGGCTGAAGCCAGGGAAGTAACCCCGCATCCCCCCAATGGACACGGCCATCTTCTGGATGCGAACGATGCCATCATCGTAGTTGGCCCGGCGCTGAATCACCTTGTCGGCAACGCGCTCCCGGGCCACCCTCAATGCCCTGCCCGACGTGTCACCCGTGGCCCAGATGTCGGTCTGTAGCTCGGGGTAGTCCTTCTCCAGTTCTCTCTGTAGGCCGTCGATGTGCTTCAGCGTACCCTCTACGTCCTGGGTGGGCAGGAGTGCCTGGGCCTTGGTGCCCTCGGCATACCCGGCCAGGAAACGCAACTTGTTTCGACCAGGCTGAGGATCGAGTTCGGTGGCATCTCCGTCATCCACCACAACGTTGCCCATCTTCTTGGCCCCACTCACGAGCCACACCGGGTCGCTGTACTTCCGCAGATAATCGCCCAGCATGGACGCCTGCTCATCGACCTCTTGGAACTTGGGCCTGATGGGGTGGACCTCGCTCCAGCCGAAGTTGAGCCCCACGTCGTTGTGCTTGATGTGGACCATCGGCACAAAGCCGTAAGGCTCAGACCAGCGCGATGGTTGCCCGTACCAGCCGTAGGGCGCATTGTTCAAGAACGTCTCGTAGACCACGTCCCGCCCGCTCCGCGAGACAATCAGCTTGTACTGAACCTCCCGCCCGTCCAGTCTGCGCTTTTCCTCGATCACGTAGCCCTTGACGTTACCTGCCCCATCGAACGACACGTCCGCAACCGTGCGGGCATCGAGCCTCTGAATGGTCACCTTTCCACGTGTCAAGTCATCGGAGACGACCAGGAACACGTCACCCTCGATGGCACCCCGCAGAGCAATGACGTCCTTGAGCGCCTGCATCCCCGAGTCAACCCACAACTGGGCGATTACACGTGTCAAGTTATCGTCGGCCTGGATAGGGATCGCGCCCTGGGTCGGGTCCTCGATGTTCAACGAGCCGCCCAGGATGTGGGCCTTGTGGAACTCGGCAATCCTGTACGTTGGGTTGTAAATACCTCGAATATACCTGTACAGGTGCTGGTCGGCCTTGAGCGACGCGGCCAGCTTGTTGATTTCAGCGTAGGCCGTATTCTCGTAGAACGAGAAAAACAGCAGGTAGCGAACCTGCCTGGCAGCGGCGGACTCGAAGGCATCGCTGTCGCTGCCCGATGCAACATACGCTTGCCGGAACGCACTCACTCCAGCCATGAACCTGCTCCAAAACGCCATAGCATTATTCAGACCAGGCGTGTATCTTGAGCCTGCCGGTTACGGTCGGGCCGGCGTCCGCGAGATGGACCACGATGGACGAGCCAGCCTCGAACGGCCAGGGCGGCACAAAGGGCAGGTAGCCCGGCCCGCCAGTGACAACATCGAGCCCCATCACCGGAACGCTGCCCCCACTGAACACACCGATGGAGCCGCCCGAAACGGACTCGTCCAGGTCCTTGTAGGACCAGTAGATGGCACCGAGGACGTTCACCGTTTCGGCATCAGGGCAGGCGAGTTCAACGACAGCTTCGGTGTTTGGATCGGGCTCATCGAACAGGGCTGAACCGCATGAATCAGGCGGGGCCTGGTGGATACTCATGGCGTAAGCGCCACTGAGGGTTGATTGATACTCCTGCCTACCGTAGACCTTCTTTGACACTAGAACCTCCTAGCCGCAACCGGCTTCCTTGGCCGCATCGGCAACCCGCTTGCGCTCGTCAGTCCGGGCGGAGCGGGATGCGATCTGAACCTTGGAGCCAAACCAGAAACCAACGATGATGCCCATGAGAGCCCACCATTCCTTCGGTGTATCCTGCCCCGTACAGACCATATAGGCCGTGACCGCAAAGGCAACGAGTGTCACGGAACTCTGTACCAGGACCGATTCCTCAAGTAGTCGCCAAAATGTTTCCATGAAGCCCCCAACGCGCAGTTTGTGTTTCACTCTCATCTCCGGGTGCTCTACATCCAACTCTCCGCACAGGTATTGTACACCATTTGTCCTAGGTTGTCAAATCCTAGTACCTGATTGTTTGGATCTTGGGCGTGAACACTACGTTGTTGGCGGCCATGAGCCCGTAGCGAAACGCATCGTACAGGTCGTCCCCGCCATCACCGTTCTCGTCCACGTCCATCTTCAGCACGTCCTCTGGTCGATGGGGATCGTGCTCCAGGTTGAGCAGGGTTTCGACCAGCTCCTTGCAGTTCTCGTAGATGAACAACTTGCGCTGGTCGAAGCCGGCCAGGAGAGCCATTGCCCCATCGATACGGGCCATATCCGCTTGCTCCAGGGGCAGGTGTTCCTCGTAGTCCGCCGCGACCGTGGTGCCGTCCTTGCCCGATTGCCACATATCCCCGCCGCCGGCAACGGTCCACAGGTTTCCACGTGTCAAGCCCCACTTTGCCAGCATAGTGTCTATGTTGGCGATGTGTCGCGCCACCGGCAACCTGGCTTCCCGGTACTCGTCCACGGCGTAGATGTTACCCGAGTTATCCATAGCCATTAGCACTATGGCGGTAGGGTGCGTCCAGCCGTAGTCCATGCCGAGCCACTTGTAGGGCCAGTAGGAGGGCAAGCCCAGGGGCGAGATGACGTGCTCCCTCGGGTAGAAGTTGGTGAAATACTGCCCGGCCATGATGTCCCAGGAGCCGTTCAGCCACGCCTCACGGCGCCAGCCCCGCAGGTCCTCGAGGGTCTTGACGTACTCGGGGTTGACGAACGCATTGTCGTAGACTGTGGAGGGGATGAACCTCGTGCCGTCCTCCCTGCCCATCCTGTAGGGGTGGACGAAGCGGGCCTTGTACCAGCCGTGCCCTACACCGCCGGGGTTGGTGGTGCTGTAGATGCGAGGCCGCCAGTTCTTGGACGTGCGGTTGCAGGTACGGATGGCCCGGTACTTGGCCGAGGTGAGGGTCGTGGCCTCTTCCACGCCGATGACGTCATACTCCAGGCCCAGGTAGGAGTCGATGTCGGACTCGTCCTGAAAGTGGCCGAGCACGATCCTGGAGCCGTTGGGGAAGTACAGGATACCCTCGCCTCTATTCCATCGATGGGGCGTGTTCCGCAAGAGCTTGTTACGCAAATCCTCGAAGCTCTCACGCACCGCCTTGCCCACCTTGCGGAGCAGCAGGCACTTGAGATCGGCCTCCCGCTGGCAGTCGTCGAGCGCCATTTGCGCCACCAGGGCGTGTGACTTGCCGGGGCCACGGGCACCACCGAACCCCACCTCGGTCGGTCCATCCGGTTCATCACACGCCCTGCAAGCAGCGTGGAATCCAAGCTGTTTTTCCTGGGGAACGTAGCCGCCGCCCAGGAAGTTGACAAGCTGCCCCTTGGGTACACCCAGGGACTTGGCCTTTCGCGCAAGCCTAGTCGCCGCCGTCGTCACTGTAGGCCGCCTCCAGGGCCGCCGTCAGTTCGACAGACAGGGAGCGCGTATCGACGGCAGCATCGATCCTCTGCACGGGGTTGCCCAACGCATAGGCGAACAGCAGCCTGATGGCGTTTACGTCGCCATCCAGGGCCAGGGCCAGCAGCTTCCTGGATGCCTTCTCGAAAGATGCGGGCGTCACGGCCTTTTTGAAGTGGTCGAGATAGGCCAACTCCTGCACCTTCGGCTTGCGGCCAGGCCCGCCACCTGTGCCCTTGACGAATCTACCGTCTGGACCCCTCAATGCCTTACTCATAGCTCACCCCCAGTTTCTCACACAGAGCCTTGATTCGCGGGAACTCACCAGCCAGCCAGTTGCGGAAGCCCGTGATTGCCAGGCCAGCCAGCGTGTGCTGCTCATCGCTCATGCTTATGGGCACTTCGATGTCAACGGCAGAGTTCCACGAGTAGTTGCCGTCCTGCTGAACCAAGGACAGCTTTTCCATTTCGTCGGGCTTGAACTCCAGCATCTCCAGGATCTGGAACGCAGCCCTCACCTGAGCCACGGTGCCGGTAATCATGCCGACGCAGTTGGTGAGAGCCAGGCGCTCCCACACGTTCAGGACCAGTTTTCTTTCATCCATCTTGCACAATACCCTTCCCTTTCGTCGTAGTGCTCGGGCTCTTTGCAGAAACCCGGCCGGTCGCAGCCATCCAGATCCAGAATCATGGAGGCCCAAGCCCGATTCACGTAATGAACGCCCTCGCCCCGCCCAATCTCAAGGGACACGTGGATGTCGTCGCACCGATGGGGCATATCGAACGGCGGCGTCCTCACCAACTCAAGCGCCGTGCGGTGCATTATGGCGCAGCCCATCTTGATGTTGTTCGTCCAGGGGCCACGCGTGTCACCGTGCTTGTAGTGCGGCGGGTTGGGCCACACGTCCCTGGCCTTGGCCCCGACGATTCCCTTGTCGCCATTCATCCTCAACTGCCATAGCATCTGCCCTATGAGCCTGGTGTTCCGGGGGAGGATGTCGTCGTCGTTGAAGTACAGGTAGCCGTCGTAATAGGCGGCAATCTGGAACTTGATGAACGGCCCCGTAGGGAACGGAACCTGCCACACCTCATCTGGCTCAGGCCCCTCGTAAGGATCCCCGGTGTTGATGAGCACGATCTTGGGATTCACCGTCTGCGCCCTCAGCGCTGGGATGATGAGCCTCACGTTCTCGTGCCGTTTCCAGCTTGGCAGGAAAGCGGTGATGTTATCCATCACGCCCTCGCTTTGCCCATGTCCCGCAGGTAGGCCAGGATGGACACGGCAAAGATGACCAGCAGGAGCGACGCAAAGCAAGGGAAGGAAAAGAAGACGAAAAGCACCGCCGCCCACACCACACCGTCGAACCGATAGACGAACCGATCAAATTTGTTCATTTGAGTCATCGTTTTGCTCCACCTTTTAATACGGTGCATTCGACCACCAGTTGCTTACCAACCCACCTGCTCCCGATAGGAACCAGGCCCTTGTCGTCCAACACGCCATAAGCCAGATCGTCCAACGACACCCGCTCCACGACCTTGCCTTCGAATAGGTGCCGTATCCTGGCCTCTTCTTGCCGCTGTTCCTCGATCCGTTGCCTCACACTCATTTTTCACACTCCTTAGCGCAAAATTTAACACGTGTAAACCGCTATCGCCTTCTCTCACCGAACCGGGCGGACCTAGCAGCGGTAGCGGCCGCCTCGGTATCGTCCCAATAAGCATCCCCATCAGGGGAGTAATCGCCAGGCATACAATAAAACCTGCCCTCACTCACCGGATAGCCATGATACATAGTAAGGCAGTAGTCACAGGTTCCCACCTCCCCGGAACCGTCCCGCTCCACGGCCCAGTAGGGCTTATTCTCCGGCACGCCGATAAGCATCAAGACCGGGAACCCGGTGCCCACCGCAATCATCTCCGCCTTCCACCTTTCTTCCGGCGTGAACCTATTGGCCTTAACCTCCGCCCACATCTTCACCTGCGGTAGCCAGAAATCGGGTAGATAACGAGTGCCGTTTTCAAACTCGAACCCCTCTGCCTCGTACACCCACTCCAGGCCCAGTGTATCAAAGAATACCGCCCACCTGGCCTCCAGCCTGGACCGGAAGAGGTAGCCCTTGTACCCTGTCTCGATAGGCTTAATACCGACCATCATCTACACCGCCTTTCCAAGCGTGAGCACTTGACACGTGTCAACTGCTGAAAATCATCTTGCCAACAACTTGCCAAGATTGGGGGGGGTAAAACCTTGGCAAGTTGGCAAGATGGCAAATTGATTCAACTTGCCATCTTGACAACTTGCCATCTTGACAACTTGCCATTACTTTTCTCCCATTACTGGTAGTGACCAAACCCACAGACCATCCCCTTTTCTTTTAAACATCGTGACGTTGATCTTATGTCCGGCCCTTGTAGCTGTTCTCCAGGAAATACCGGCCCCTTCGAAGTTGTCCTTGAGGTCTGGTACTGTCATTGCGCCCTTTGAGAGCAGGGCATACAGCAGGTCTACGGCCTTGGTTTCCAGGGTTTCCTTGCGCTCCTCTTGCGGTGCGGGTACGAACTCCACCCCATCGTCATCGCAGGTCACACCGATGGGCTCGGGGAAACGGGCCAGGTTGTTCTTGATGACGGACAGCCGTTTCACTTCCGCAGCATTGGTGTCCGGGACATCGAGTGCCCAGACGACGCGGGCTGTTTGCACGATGGCGGTTGAGCCACGGACCCTGTCCAGGGAGATCCCTTTGCCGCCGACGTCGAGGATGCCGCGCTTACGCAAGTGGTGGAGCAGCATGAATGGTTTGCCGGTATCCCGGGCCAGTGATGCCAGGGCCTTCACCGTCTCCATCATCTTGACGGCGTTCTCGTCTCCGCCGTGTAGCCCGCTCAGGCTATCCAGGATGACCAACTTCACCTCTGGATCCCTTGCCCACCTGGTAATGGCTGCCATGTGCTCCTTGTCGTCCACCCTTACGTCCGTGAGGGGATCGTCAAGCGGGGCAATGATGTTCTCAAGCGGCAAGCCCCATTCCGTGGCCCTCTCCAGGTTGATGGCCTGGGCAGACTCCGCCTCGCACCACAGCACTTTGCCGGTTTTACCCGTGAACGGGGTGCCATCGGGCCAGGGATCGCCGCGCAGGAAACAGCCCGCGATATGTAGGGCCAGGATGCTCTTGCCGGTGCCCGACTCACCGACTAATTCCACCAGGAGCCCCTTGGGGAGCCAGGGTTCCCACTCCCACTCGATGGGGCCGATCACCTTAGACATCTCTGCCCAGGAGGTGCCGTGACAGTCCAGATTTGGACTTGTGTCACCGAGTAGGTCACGTGCCTCCCCGGAGTTGCCGGAAAGGATAAGACTGGCAGCCCGTTCGGCCAGCTCCCTATTCCGGCGCTCCTTGCCGCAGTCGGAGATGGCCCTGGCGTATTGCGGGGCCATGCCGTACCAGCTCTGGGCTCCGTCTCTGGACAGTTTGGACAGGAACTCTTCCCCGCCCGCCCTCTCCAGGTACTCATCACCCCAACCCAGTAGAAAATCGGCTACGGTGAGGTAGTCAACGGGCTTGCCGTTGTGGGCCTTGATTGCCCGCCAAATCACTCTGCCCCGTGGGGAGAAGTCATCGTCTACGACGATGGCAGATACCTCGTCACGCACAGATGGTTGCTCCGGCGTGGTCAGCAGGATGCCAAGCAGCGCATCCTCTTGCTCAAGAAGGAACGTGGTTTCGTTGTTCATTATACCCTCCCAGGTATGGTATCCCAGTGATTTGACGACCGGCGGGCAGGGGGTGCCTGGGATTCGCCCCTTTTCGGTTGCAAGCCTAGCCCGCCGGCAACGCCCACGCTACAACAGGCCGAGCGACTTGAAGATGTCCGTCTCATCCATGTAGACCGTCCCGTGTCGTTCCAGGACCATGAAGTAGAGTTCGAGGGCACGCCGCGCCTGCTCCGACTTGTTCATGCCGGTGATCCGCTTGCGCTCCTCGAGTTTCCGCTCCATTTCTCGGTCTACGGTGAATGAGGTTGGGATTACTCTCCTGTTGTCCACGTGCCGACCTCCTGTCTGTATGTTGTTCATAGTATAGCACACTTCCGAGAACGTGTCAAATTCAGACTTGCCATGTGTCAAACCTGGGCTTGCCACCTTCTACAAAAAGGACGGCCCACCCCGGAGAGTGTGAGGGCGGGCCGCCGGTCACGCGCAGGGCGCGATTCCGCAAATTTACACGCGTAAACTCACCCGGGTAGCAACTGCTGGATAGCCCTCTCTCTCAGGTTCGCCATGAAGTTCAGCACCGCCTGGATCTCGCCCTGAGTCAGGTGCGGCACAAGGTCGCCGCTCTGGCCCGGGAACTCTATCTTCACCCCGTTCTGGTCCAGCAGGGCCAGGTGGTACTCGGCAGTCTGGTGTTCCCCATCCGTCAGGACTACCACGACGTCGCCGATGCTCGTTGGAACCCGTGCTTCCGGTGGAATGAATCCCATATTTCCCCCTTAAGCTGCCATAGCGCCAAAGTAGACTGTCGTCTGAACTATCCGGTGCATCCACACGTACAACACCGCCAGCCAGATAGGCAGGTTCACCAGTATTGCCAACAGGACCGCTTTCTTTACTGTCATGGCTTCTCCCTTAATAGATTGTGACCGTGTGCCAGCCGCTATAGTAGTATTGCAAGGTGCCGTCCGTCTTGACGTACATCATGCCGTTAACGGGTGAGCCGGGATCGCTGGAGTAAACAGGCAGCACAAAGGGTAGCCCACAGGTGATCGCTGCCTGGTTTACCTTGAATTTGGATACCCCGCTCGCCATCACGTCGAATTGCCACGTATTGTTGTAGAAGGAGTCCAGAATAACAGCCGGTGAGCCGCCCTGCCCATCGTAGGCACGTAGGGCGACTTGAGCACTGTTGTTGCCCGACTCAGCCCATGCATCAATCAGTATGTTGCTATCCTCGTTGGTCCCGACGCCAACCGTTGTCAGGTTCAAAACGTGTACCGTGCCACTGTTGCGGTATGATTGCAGCTTTGCCATATCCGTAGAGCCGGTCAAGAACGTGACCGCCCTCGTGGCGTGGTAGGCCGTCGTCGTCAATATACGCATCCCGTTTGCACCAAGTGCCGTGTTCCCGCCGCCGCAAACAATCTGGCCGTCCGTGCCCACGTAGGCTTGCATGGTGGTCCCGCCCCGGAACAGCAGCTTGCCCTCACTTGCATCCCACAGCATGTTGGCCTTGTTAGCCGAGTTGTCGCCAAAGAGCACGTCCCCGGCCCCCATGCCCTCGCTGTTATAGGTTTGTGCTGTGGCAAAGACGGCAAGCGCCGTGCCCGCCGTTGTCCCGATGTTGGAACCGAGCTTCACATCCCCGTCCGTCTCGATAGCCACGCTTTGCGCCGATGCGCTGTAAGCCTTGATGCCGTCCACGTCGATCTCGGTCCGCGCCCCCGTGGCCCTGCTGGCA
>Ga0265297_10005179_pt1 | contig 20274 bp, 21 predicted proteins | sample Munlanlwell13791_FD_192502 | JGI IMG/M metagenome (GOLD analysis project Ga0265297, IMG submission 192502) | Leachate microbial communities from a municipal landfill in Southern Ontario, Canada - Leachate well 137-91 | ecosystem: Engineered > Solid waste > Landfill > Unclassified | place...
ATTTTTACTTTTTGCGGACCGGATGGGATTCGAACCCACGATCTTCCGCGTGACAGGCGGATGTGCTAGACCGCTGCACCACCAGTCCATTGGTCTAATTACCTTGATACTATACCAAAACTTTCCCATATAAACAATCTTTGTTTTATAATATGTTGTGAACTATTCCAATGCTGATATTGCTGAAATTCTCCAAAACATTGCCACTGCCTATGAAATCAAAAAAAAGGATTTTTTTCGAATCAAATCTTATCAAGACGCCGCCGAAACTATTTTGACTTATCCTAAATCTATTCAAGAGCTTTGGCAAAAAGATAAAAGTCTTGTTGATAATATTCCTGGCATTGGTCCAAACATTTTCAAAAAAATTACCTATTTATTAGATATAAATAAACTCCACCCCGATATTATCAAAGCCTTCAAAGGTATTTCTCCTTTAGTTTTTGCTTTCACCAAAATTAATGGCATTGGTCCAAAAATTGCCTACACTCTCACCAAAAAATTGAAATTTTCTAAAAATCCCCTCACTGCCTATGATCAATTAGTCAGCTATGCTCAATCGGGTAAAATTAGAAATTGGCCAAAATTTGGCGAAAAATCAGAACAATCAATTCTCAAAAATACTCTTGCTTTTTTAGGTCAATCTCGGCGGATGAGTTATCAAGAAGCCAAAACGGCTGCCGACAAAATTATCGATTATCTCCATCAAAAATTTCCTCAAATCGAGATTATTGCTCTCGGCAGTCTTCGTCGCCACACCCAAACTGTTGGTGATATTGATCTTGCTGCCAAATCTTCTCAATCTAAAAATATTTTAAGTTATTTCACTACTTATCCAGAAAATATTCAAACCATAAATATTGGTCCCAAAAAAGCCTCTATCAGGATTTACCCCGATATTAGAGTCGATATAATGGTCCAGCCTGCCAAAAATTTTGCCTCCCTTGTTCAACATTTTACCGGCTCACGTCAGCACAATATTCTCCTTCGAAAATTTGCTCTATCACTCGGTCTTTCAGTTTCAGAATACGGCATAAAAGACCTAAAATCAGGTAAAATATATACCTTTGAAACCGAAGAAAAACTTTATAATTTTTTACATCTTTGTTATATCGAACCAGAAAAAAGAATTGGCGAAAAAGAAATTGAAACCGCTCGAAAATGTTACAATAAATAAACTTAGAGCTACCCCCACTCGTTTGATAGACTTTTTATTTTTTTTACTTTATAAACTATAGATATGTCTTTTGTTCATCTTCATGTTCATACCGAATACTCACTATTGGATGGGTTAACTAAAATCAAAAATTTAATCAATACCGTTAAAAATATGGGGATGAATTCCATCGCTATTACTGATCACGGGACTATGTATGGTGCTATTGAATTTTATAAAGCCTGTAAAAAGGCTGACATAAAACCCATTATTGGTTGTGAAATGTACTTGGCTCAAAACGGTCGTCTTGACAAATCAACTAATAATCGACGTAATCAACACTTGATTTTATTAGCCAAAAATAGTCAAGGTTATAAAAATTTAATGAAGTTGACCAGTATTGCTCATATCGAAGGTTATTATTACAAACCTCGTATTGATTGGGAAACTTTAACTAAATATAAAGATGGGTTAATCTGCAATAGTGCTTGTATTGAAGGAGAAATTTCTCAATTAATTCTCGATGGTAATTATGAAAAAGCCAAAGCTCGTGCCAAAGAATTCCAAGATTTGTTCGGCGATGATTATTATTTAGAAATTCAACGCCATCCTGGACTTAAAGGTCAAGACACTGCCAACAACGGCATTATTAAAATTAGCCGAGAATTAGGTATTCCTCTCATAGCCACCAACGATGCTCATTATTTAAAAAAAGAAGATGCTTTTGCCCAAGATGTTTTATTAATGATCAATACTCAAACTACCATCAACGACACCAAACGTCTTAGTATGATTGATATTCCTGATTTTTATATCAAATCACCAGAAGAAATGTCTGATCAGTTTGCTGATTTGCCCGATGCCCTAGAGAACACCCAAAAAATAGCTGATAAATGTGAGTTAGAAATTGAATTAGGTAGTTGGTATTTTCCTAAATTTAAATTACCAGCACACAAAACTGCCGAACAAACCTTAAGAGAATTAGTCGAAACTTCAGCCAAAGAACATTATGGGGATAAATATAATCAAGAAGTAATTGATAGATTAGAATATGAACTCGATGTCATTTGTTCCAAGGGTTATGCTGCTTACTTTTTAATTATGCGCGACTTCATCCAATGGGCTGAAGACAACGATACTCCTACCAATACCAGAGGATCAGCCGCAGGTTGTTTAGTCGCTTTTGTCTTAGGAATTACACCTGTAGATCCATTAATTTATCAACTTCCATTTGAACGGTTTTTAAATAAAGATCGACCTTCTCCACCAGATATTGACCTAGACATTGCCGACGACAAACGCCAAGAAATGCTTTATCACATTGTTGATGAATATGGTAAAGACGCTGTTGCTCAAATCTGTACTTTTGGACGGATGATGGCTAAAGGAGCAGTTCGTGATACTGCTCGAGTTCTTGGTTATGAATATTCGGTAGGAGACAAAATCAGTAAATTAATTCCCGAAGGTTCCCAAGGTTTTCCCATGTCTATTGATAAAGCTCTCACTATCACTCCCGAATTGAAAACTCTTTATTCCAATGATCCTGATTCCAAAAAAATTTTGGATATGGCCAAACAAATTGAGGGCTGTGCTCGTCATATTAGTGTTCACGCCTGTGCTATCGTGGTTTCTCCCACTACTATTAATGATTTTTCTCCAACCCAACTAGAAACTGGTGGAGACAAAACTATCACCCAATACGAAATGCATGCTTGTGAAGATGTTGGTTTGATCAAATTCGATATTTTAGGAATCAGAAATTTATCTTTCTTGGGGCAAGCTGTCGTCAACGTTCGTAAAACAAAAAATATAGAAATCAATTTAAGAAAAATTCCTCTTGATGATAAAAAAACTTTTGATATGTTATCAAAAGGCGATACTATGGGAACATTTCAGTTATCGGGCGACGGTATGACCAAATGGCTCAAAGAACTAAAACCCAACCGAGTCGAAGACCTTATGGCTATGGTAGCTCTCTATCGCCCCGGTCCTATGGCTATTATTCCTGAATATATTGCCCGTAAAAATGATCCCTCAAAAATCGAATTCTTTGACCCTAAAATGGAAAAGTTTTTAAAAAAATCATATGGACTTTTGGTTTATCAAGATGACTGTCTTTATACCGCCATCGAATTGGCGGGCTATAGTTGGGTTGAAGTTGATAAGTTTCGCAAAGCCATCGGTAAAAAAATTCCCGAAGAAATGGCTGCTCAAAAAGAAAAATTTATTAACGGCTGTATTCAAAATGGATATACTCCCAAAAAAGCTCAAGAAATTTTCGGACTGATTGAACCGTTCACTTCATACGGTTTTAATAAGGCTCATGCCGCCTCTTACGGTATGTTGGCTTATCGCACAGCCTACATGAAAGCCAACTACCCTGTGGAATATATGTGTGCTTTGCTTACCGCCGAATCAGGGGATACCGAAAAAATAACTACTGGAATCGAAGAAAGCCGAAAGATGGGCATTATTGTTGAACCACCAAACATCAATAAATCAGTTAGTGGCTTTGAAATGGAAGAAAATCCTCAGTCTCTTGAAAAAATAGCCATTCGTTTTGGTTTGAGTGCTATAAAAAACGTTGGTGTCGCCGCCATTGAAAACATCATAAACGAAAGAAATCAAAATGGTCCTTTTGTCAGCTTTTCTGATTTCTGTCTTCGAGTCGATAGTCAAAAAGTAAACAAAAGAGTTTTGGAAAGTCTCATAAAAGTTGGTGCTATGGATCAATTTGGTGAACGCAACGCCATTCTCGCCTCACTTGATAAAATTCGTTCTGATTGTGAAAAATTAAATACCAAAAAAAATAATGGTCAATTCGGTTTATTTGATACTCCAACCAAAGAAAATACCAAAATTACAGCTCCACCCGATCAATTTCTAGATGTCGAGCCCATGTCCGAAAATCAAAGATTAATCATGGAAAAGGAGTTAATCGGAGTGTTTGTTACCGAAAACCCCATTAACAAAATTTTAAAACCATTTGAAACTTTGGGTCTTCCAAAAATAAATGAGTTATTACAAAAAAGCGCCGATATCTCAGTAAAATTTGTCGCTGCTATCCACAAATTCAAAACTATCCTCACCAAAAAAAGCAATGCCAAAATGGCTTTTGTAACTCTGGAAGATACTACTGGAACTATTGAAGCAGTAATTTTTCCCAAAGTTTATGAAAGAGTTGTTCCAATTTTAGCTGATAACAAACCAGTGTATGTCGAAGGAAAAACTAATATTCGTGAAGGTAATTTTTCTATTCTTGTTGATAGTATTACCGACAAACCCCCAGAAAACACTAGTAAATATGATTTTGTCATTACCGTTCCCAAAACCGCCAGTCAAAGCCAATTAATGCAACTAAACACCTTGCTAAAAAATAATCCCAATGGTCATCGTGGATTAATTATTCTCCCAAATGGTAAAAATTTACCCCTAAGCTACGGTGTAAATTATAATGAAGAACTTCAAAATAAAATCAACGAGATTTTAAAGACAAACTAGATGACACTTCCCTCATGTTCGGAATTTCTGCTCTTTCATCTAACCCTTTTGGACACTTATTTATATATCTTTGATGTAAACATATACCAACAAAACCTATATTTTCGTCTGAAGTATTGTCTTTTTTTAAAAAATTGGAAATACAATGTCTACAATCACGCAATTTATCATCATTAGTTTCACATCCCATAATCTTTAAAGATAATCACATACCAAACTACTGTTTGTCAACCCCCAATCAGTTTGATATAATTTCAAAGCAAAATTTTATATAAAAAATATGGCTCTAAAAATAACATACAAAGACCAAGAGTTTTCCATAGGGGACTCTGTTCGCGTCAATTACAAAATTAAGGAAAAAGACAAAGAAAGACTTCAAGCTTTCGATGGTGTTATTCTAGCTATCCAAGGAATTGGTGAAAACAAGAATTTCATTGTTCAAAAACACGCCACTGATGGTGTTAATGTTGAAAGAATCTTTCCTATTAACTCTCCTTGGATCGACAGTATCAAAAAACTTCGTAGTCCAAAAACCAAAATCCGACGTGCTAAACTCTATTATCTTCGTGATCCGAAGGCAAAAACTGTCTAAGTAATATCTCCTGGGTCTTTAGCTCAGTCGGTAGAGCAGCTGCCTTTTAAGCAGTTGGTCGCGGGTTCGAATCCCGCAGGACCCACCATGTCAATTTATGGCCTTATTTTAGGAATTTGTTTCGTCGTTGGTATTGACTATTTTTCTAAAAAAAATAATATTGTCCCCAAAAATAAAGAAAATATTTTTATCTTTTTAACCTTATTTTTCGGTCTTATAGGCGCCCGTATTTATGGGATCATTGCCAACTGGAATTATTTTTTTCAAAATCCAATTCAAATTTTAAACCTTCGCGGTGGAGGACTTGGGATTTATGGAGCGTTAGTTTCTAGTCTATTTTTTGTTTTTGTTTTTGCTAAAAAAAACAAAATTAACTTTCTAAAACTCACCAACCTTTTAGTTCCTATCATTCCACTCTGCCAAAGTCTCGGCCGTTTTGGAAATTTTTTTAATCACGAAATTTATGGAATAGGTGATCAACCAGTTTGGTTTTATGAATCAATTCTCATGTTTGTCTTATTTCTAATCTTCAAAAAAATTAAAATTCATCAGACCGGAATTTATTTAATTTATTACGGTTTTATCCGATTCTTCCTTGAGTTTATCCGCCTTGATACTATTCCCGTTTACTTTTTGAGTCTAGCCCAAATCTTAAGTCTTTTATTTATCTTTATTGGCTTTATAATCATCAAATATGAAAATACTCGTCATTAATCCTGGTTCCACCAGTACCAAAATAGCCATTTTTGAAAATACTAAAACTATTTTTGAATTAAAAATTGATCATGCCAAAGATTCAGAATTTCAAAAAAGATTTAGTAAACCAGGCAGTGTCTTTGATCAACTTGATTTTCGTTTAGAGGCTCTCAAAAAAATTATTAAAGAAAATAATATTACTGCCTTAGATGCAGTTGTCGGTAGGGGAGGCACCGGTCCAGGGATTCCTTCTGGAACCTACATTGTCAACGAAAAAATGATTGACGATCTAAAAAATCACGCTCAAAGTAATCACGCTTCCAATTTGGGAGCTCCTCTCGCCAAAAATATTGCCAAAGTTTTTGGAATTGAAAATTATGCTTTCATTGTCGATCCGGTTACCACCGACGAAATGGATGAAAAACATAAAATTACTGGCATCCCCGAAATTGTCCGTTATTCTTCTTGGCATGCTCTCAACCAAAAAGCCATTGCTCGACAATATGCCAAAGATATTGGCAAAAAATATGAAGATTTGAATTTGATTGTAGCTCATTTGGGAGGGGGATCATCATTTGGCGCTCACAAAAAAGGCAAAGCTATCAATGTTATCAGCCCAGTTTCTGGTGAAGGTCCTTTCACTCCAGAAAGATCTGGTGCTCTTCCGGCTCAAAATCTAATTGAAATGTGTTTTTCTGGCAAATTTACCAAAGAACAATGTCTTCACTATGTTTGCGGCGGCGGCGGCTTATTTGCTCTTCTTGGGACCAAAGATATGATGACCGTCGAAAATGAATATCCAACCTATAATCAAAAGAAAAAAGATATTGTCGATGAAATGATTGCTGGTATCTCTCGATCTATTTGTTCCTTAATCCCTGATTTCGAGGGTGAAAAAATTGATCAAGTCTTAATTACTGGAGGAATCGCTCGTTGGCAACTTGTAATCGAAAAAATCAAACAAGATATCACTGCCACCGGAATTAAAATATCTGTCTATCCTGGAGAACAAGAACTAGAAGCTCTTCGAGATGGAGCTATCAGAGTTTTAACTGGCGAAGAACCAGCTAAAGAATATAAATAATTTACCAAACTATCGGTTCTTTCCCGCTAAAAATTAAATAAGCATTCGTTTGTGAAAATGGTTTTGATCCAAAAAAACCATTGTAAGCCGAAAGCGGTGATGGATGAGCCGATTTTATTACCAAATGTTTCGATTCATCAATTACACTTCCTTTCTTTTGGGCATAACTTCCCCACAAAATAAAAACCAAATTTTCCTTTTGTTCTGACAGTATTTTAACCACAGCATCAGTAAATTTTTCCCAACCTTTATTTTGATGAGACCCAGCCATATGGGCCTGGACCGTTAAAGTCGCATTTAGCATCAACACTCCCTGTTTTGCCCAATTTTCCAAATTTCCTCCAATATTTTTAGTTTTTTTACCCACATCACTCTCTATTTCTTTATAAATATTTATCAAAGATGGAGGAACTGGAATTCCGTTATTTACTGAAAATGCCAATCCATTGGCTTGATTTACACCATGGTATGGATCCTGTCCTAAAATTACCACTTTTACTTTGTCAAACGGTGTCAATTCAAAAGCATTAAAAATAAATTTTGGTGGGGGATAAACCGTTGTTTTTTGATATTCCGATTTTACAAATTCAGTCAAATTCTTAAAATAATCCTCTTCAAACTCCTTCTGTAAAACTTTTTTCCAACTCTCTTCAATTTTCACAATCATGTCCCAATTTTATCAAAAGATTTAATTTCTCAGTAAATTACTTGACTAAAACGGTAAAATCTCACCCTTTTCTAAATCCGGTACTACCGTTTTACTCCAATGTTTCACTGGGAAAAAATTCGGTATTTTGTAAAGACTAAAAACATCATTTTTCATAATCCCCACAAAATATTTACTAGTCCTCACATACCAATCATATTCATTGCTTCTATAATTAAAATTATATTTAAAATAAGCCTCATCTTTAATTTTTTGATAAAGATTTGGATCTAGTTTTGACAATTCTACCTCCGACTTTGGGCAATTATTTTTTAAACACTCTCTTCTTATTTGTCTATCCAACTTCAACGCCGAATCAACTCCATGCCACAATGGTCCTACTGTTCGACAGCCTGGAAAAAACAATGCCAAAAACACACAGCCGATTAAAGTAAATATCGGAACTAATATTATAGCCGGTACAATCGACTTTTTTTGTTTTATCAATCTTGGAATTAATAAACTCAAAATCAATATCGAAATTACAATTATCAGTGGAATAAAAATACTTTCAACTTCAAAACATCTATCAAGCACCCATTGTTTGGAAAACAATTGATCATACATAAATGTGACTCCTGTGGGAGTCGAACCCACGATTGCCTGGATGAAAACCAGGAGTCCTAACCACTAGACGAAGGAGCCAGTTAAATCAAATGCTATTATATCAATATGATCCGCATTTTTCATGGAGACAATCAATTTGCCAGTAGATCGGCTTTCAATGCATTTTTGGATCAAAATTCTACCTCAGATATTCTCAAAATAGATAATAAAGACATTAATCTCGACAATATAAATAATTTTATTAATGGTCAATCACTTTTTACCACAAAAAAAACAATTGCTATTACTGGTTTTTTTTCTATCATCAAAGCCAATCTTGATAAATTAATTAAAATTATCAAAACCAATCCCGAATTTGATGTTGTTATTTGGCAGGACAAAACTCTTACTCCAACTCAGCTAAAAACCTTTCCCAAATCTCAAATCGAAGTTTTTCCTCTCGATAAAATAATGTTTTCCTGTATCAACAATCTTCGTCCTAAAAATGCTTCCAAATTCTTTCCACTACTTCATCAGGTCTTTCAAAAAGAACCTTTTGAGTTATTCGTCTTTTGGTTAAAATTTAACTTGCGTAAACAACTTACTTCATATTCCAAATTTGATGTTAGTTCCCTCAAAAAAGCCTACCTCCAAATTATTGAATTAGACTTTCAGAGTAAGACTGGTCAACTTGCCATTCCCAAAGAACTCGCCCTAGAAAGAATCCTTCTAAACCTAATCAAATAAATTAAATGTTAAAATCAATATATGTTTGATATCAACACCATCTCCACACCAAAAAAAATTATTAAGCCCTGGGGGGAAGAAATTATTTACACTCCAGAAGATCTTAAATATACTCTCAAACAAATCAAAATTAACGACGGTTGCCGTCTTTCTCTTCAGTCTCACACCGAAAAAGTCGAAACTTTTGTTCTTATCGAGGGTGAAGCTGATTTGGTTCTCGGACCCGACCTTGATCATCTCGAAACTTTCCACATGGAGCTCAAAAAAGGGTACAACGTTTCTGTTGGTTTAGTTCATCGTATGATCGGTGTCAAAAATGCCGTCATTTTGGAAGGTTCTACTCCAGAAACCGGCACCACTTTCCGCTATCAAGACGACTACAAACGCCCCGATGAAACCGAAGACATGCGTAAACTTGAAAATCGTGGCTGGACCCCAAATAAGTAATAAATATACCCACAAAATAGGCAATATTTAGTTTTTACTCTCAATTAGCAGTCTGGTCAATTGACTGCTAAGTTACAAACACCTAAATTTCTGCTATTCTTTTTATATGACAAATAAAGACAATGTTCTATGGTTCAAACAGATTCATCTTAGCGATGTTGCTTTAGTTGGAGGTAAAGGCGGAAATTTAGGTGAAATGTATAATTTAGGTATTCCCATTCCTAATGGTTTTGTAGTTACTGCCAATGCTTATTTTCAATTTGTTGAAGAAAATAATCTCAAACCTATTCTTAAAAATATTCTTAAAATTACCGACGTCGATCAACCAGATCAGCTTGCTGCTGCCTCAAAAAAAATTCGTTCCATTATTCAAAAGGCTCCCATAAATCAAAAACTTTCTATTGAAATAATGAAGTCCTACAAAAAACTTTCAAGTTTTGGTGGACTCAAAAATGTTCCTGTTGCTGTTCGTACTTCAGCTACCGCCGAAGATTCATCCGACGCTTCCTTCGCCGGTCAAGGAGACACTTTTTTAAATGTAATTGGGGAAACCAATGTTTTAAATCGTGTTCGTGATTGTTGGTCTAGTCTTTTCACTGCCAGATCAATTTTTTATCAAGTAAAAAAACACTATGATCATTTCAAAATTGGCGTCGCTGTTCCAATCCAAAAGCTAGTTAATTCAGAAATCTCTGGGATCATGTTTACTGTTAATCCTGTTACCAACGAAAAAAATCAAATTATTGTCGAAACTATTTGGGGATTAGGAGAATATATTGTTCAGGGAAAAATTAGCCCAGATCAATATATTGTCGATAGAAATAGTTGGAAAATAATTTCTGAAAATCATGTTCACCAAAGTGTTCAACTAATAAAAGACAATGATGAGACAGGAGAAGTTCCTGTCCCCAAAACTAAACAAGATAAAAAGAAAATTGATGCCGCTATGGCTATCAAAATTGCCAAAATTGGCCAAAAACTTCATCAACATTATGGTAAACCTCAAGATATCGAATTTGCTATTGATAAAGGAAAACTTTATATAGTTCAAACTCGTCCTATTACTACTATTGTTTCCAATCAAAAAACCCTTGATAATCAACAACAAAACATTACTAAAACTCCTGATTTAACCGGCGAACAAGCCAGTCCCGGGATTGCTTCTGGTGTCGTTGTTATTATCAAAAATCCCAAAGAAATAACCCGTGCCCAAAAAGGTCAAATATTAGTTACCACCATGACTACTCCAGATTTCGTTCCCGCCATGAAAAAAGTCAACGGTATTATTACCGATCAAGGTGGTCAAACTTCTCACGCGGCCATTGTCAGTCGAGAACTCGGAGTCCCTTGTGTAGTTGGTACCAAAACCGCCACCAAAGATTTTAAAGAAGGAGATATTGTTACTCTAAATGGAACCACTGGTCAAATTTGGAAAGGAGATTTGATTGGTAATCAAACTAAAGAAACAAAAATTGTTAATTCTCATATTAAAACTGCCACCAAAATTTACGTTAACTTAGGTGAACCAGATTTAGCTGAAACTATCGCCAAAAGAAATGTCGACGGGATTGGTCTTCTTCGGGCCGAATTTATGATGGCTAATATCGGCACTCATCCCAAACATATGATTGCTCAAGGCCGTCAAAAAGAATTCATTTTGGAGCTCGCCAAAGAATTATTAAAGTTCTGTAAAAATTTTAGTCCTCGCCCTGTTATTTATCGAGCTACCGATTTTAAAACCAACGAATATCGTCATCTCAAATACGGCAAACTTTATGAACCAGAAGAATCCAATCCTATGTTAGGTTTCCGCGGTGCTTCTCGCTACATCGCTTCTCCGGACGTTTTTGCCATGGAACTCGAAGCCATAAAAATGGTTCGCAATAAATACGGTTACAAAAATATCTGGCTTATGATTCCTTTTGTTCGCACTCCTCAAGAACTTTCCGAAGTTAAAAAAATTGTTTCTCAAAATGGATTGCTTCGTTCACCTTCATTTAAATTTTTTATGATGGCCGAAATCCCCAGCAATGTAATTTTATTAGACAAATTTATTGATGTCGGTATCGATGGTATTTCCATCGGAAGTAATGATTTAACCATGTTAACCCTAGGTTTAGATCGAGACAATGGTGAAGTTGCCAAAAGCTTCAATGAAATGGATCCAGCCGTTCTTTGGTCCCTCAAAAGATTAATTATCAAAGCCAAAAAACGCGGTATTAATTGCTCTATTTGTGGCCAAGCACCTAGCAATTATCCTGAATTAGTCGAAAAATTAGTCAAATGGGGAGCTACTAGTATTTCTGTCAGTCCCGATGCTATTGATGCCACCAGAGAAATAGTTGCTGCCGCCGAAAAAAAGAAAATTACTCAAAAATAACTACTATTTCACCTTTTGGTTCTTTAGTTACTGTGTCCAAAACTTCTTCAAATTTTTTAGTCATTTCTCGCACTACTGCAATTTGAACTTCATCTCCATAAATTTTTTTGATTTGTTCCTCTAATTTTTGAACTCTAAAAGGGGATTCATAGACAATTTTTGCCCCGTCAAACTCTTTGTATTTTTCCAATAACTTTAATCTTTCTCCATCCTTTTTTGGTAAAAATCCCAGAAAAACAAATCTTCCCGATGGAATTCCCGACAACACCAAAGCATTGATGACTGCCGAAGCTCCCGGAATTGATGTATAACTAATACCCAATTTACGGCATTTTTTAATCAATTTCCAACCAGGATCAGAAATTATTGGTGTTCCCGCATCAGTTACCAATCCAACTTCTTTATTTTGTTCCAACAAATTTATTACCTCTGGAATCTTTTGTTCCTCCACTTCATCATAAAAAGAAATTAATTTTGGTTTATTTTTAATTCCCAAATTTTGTAACAATATTCCTGTATTTCTGGTATCTTCACACAACAAATATTCCACTTTTTCCAAAGTTTCCATTGCTCGCAAACTAATATCTCCCAAGTTTCCAATCGGTGTCGCAACTATGTACAGCATTAATTAAATTGTCTAATAACTGCCACTACTTTACCACGTATTTCCACATCTGTTACATAAATAGGGGACATGGTCGAATTTGCTGGCTGAAGTCTAATCCGAGTGGCCTCTTTATAAAATCTTTTCAAAGTAGCGAATCCATTTTTCAAAACCGCTACCACAATATCACCGTTGTAAGCATTTTTTTGTTCTTTTACTACTACATAATCTCCACTCAATATTCCATCATCAATCATCGAATCACCCTTTGCCTGCAAAACAAACGACTTATCCCCCGGGCGAATAAGATTCGAATTAACCGCAATCGTTGCGTTTGGGTCAGTGTATGGCTCAATTGGCTCACCACAAGCAATAAACCCCAAAACCGGCAACTCGATTAATCCACCAAAAAAACTTGGCTTTTCATTTTCTTCTTTTTCTAAAACTTCAATTCCTCGAACTGCTCCTCGATATCTTCTGATTAATCCTTTTTTTTCCAATACTGCCAAATGTTCATGAACTGTAGATAGGGAAGATAAACCCAAATGTTGAGCAATTTCTGTCAATGTCGGAGCACATCCATACTTAGAAATATTTTGGTTAATATAATCTAAAATTTGCTTTTGTCTCTTGTATAAAATTGCTGTCATGAATCAATGATATACGAATAATACCCGAAGTCAATAAATCAAATTAGATGATATATTTATATACATCCATGTTTTTGTTAAACCTATTTTTGTTTCTTTTCTTACCTCATCCTGTCTTTGCTGCCGACGAATTTCAAGTCAATCAAAATATTCAATACCAAATTGACACTTCTGGCAACGCCACTGTTTCTCAAGAAATCCAGCTAACCAACAATATTTCCCAAATTTACCCAAAAGAGTATCAGGTTACTCTTTCTTCTGGAAATATTAAAAATATTGTCGGTTCTGACAATCTTGGCAACATTGTTCAAAAAATCGATCAACAAAATGACAAAACCATTATTTATTTGAAATTTAATCAGGCTAATGTCGGCAAAAACCAAACCACCAAATTCAATTTAAATTATTTCTTGCCGTCTCTCGCCACTCACAAGGGCAGCACCTGGGAAATTGCTTTTCCTGAAAATCAAAATTCTTCTTCAAATTACAACTCTAATATTAGAGTCCTACTTCCCACTAGTTTTGGCAGTCTCTCATTTGCTTCAGTTTCTCCCCAAAATGTAATTTCTCTCAACAATCAAACCGAAGTTTCCATTAATTCCACCAACAGTCAAAACCAAAAAATTCTCCTAATTTTTGGGGATTATCAACTCTTCGATTTCGAATTTAAATATTTTTTGGAAAATACCAAAAATAAAACTTCTATTTATCAAGTTGTTCTTCCGCCCGAAACCGATAGCCAAAAAGTTGTTTATCGTCTCATCGATCCGCCACCAAAAAATATTAGTATCGATCCTGATGGAAATTATTTGGCTCAATATGAACTTTCGCCTCAACAAAAAATTGACATTACTGCCAACGGCCAAGTAAAAATTCTTCACTCCAATCTCAATAAAGCTGTTATCAACCCTAAAGATTATTTAAAATCAAGCCAATATTGGCCCACAGACAATCCTGATCTAAGAATTATTTCTTCTCAACTTCTCACTCCCAAAAAAATTTATGATTATGTTGTTGATACTCTCAGTTACAAATACGACAATCTTGATTCCGCCACTCGTCAAGGAGCTGACTTTGCACTAATCAACTCCACATCTGCTCTTTGTACCGAATTTACCGATCTTTTTGTAACCTTGGCCCGAATTTCTGGTATCCCTGCTCGTGAAGTCCAAGGTTTTGCCTACAGTAACAACATCAAAATAAAACCAATTAATGTAAATACTGATGTCCTTCATGCTTGGCCTCAATATTACGACTCCGCCAAAAAAGCTTGGATTTCCATCGACCCAACCTGGGGAAAAACTACCAATGGCATCGATTTTTTTAATGACCTCGATCCCAATCATTTTGCTTTTGTTTTTCACGGACTTGATAGTGTCAATCCATTTCCTCCTGGAGCCTACAAAAATAATCAAGACATTAAAACTGTAAAAGTCGAATTTGCTAAAACCGAACTAAAATCAGACCAAATTCCCTTAAAAATTTCTCCTGTTTCTCAAAATATTTTTAAAAATTCTGCTATTAAAATTCAAAATCCGAATTACAATTCCATTTCTCAACTTCAAGTTTCCATTCCCAAATTAAATTGGTCCCAAAATATTGATCGTCTTCCTCCACTTTCGTCTATAGAAATTAATCTTCCCAACATCCCTTTTTTAAAATCAATTCTCCCTCAATATTTTCATCTCAAAATAAATCTCCAGCAACCAGGTTCTTTAAACACAACTCTTGAAATAAAAAATCCCAAATATTTTTTTAATCTAATAATTTTTTCTGCCTTATCAATCACTTTAGTCGGCTTTGGCGGTATAATATTTACTGCCATCAAAAAGCATAAAAAATGAAAAAAATTCTTAAATTAACCTTACTTCTCACCTTTTCTCTTGTTACTGTCAATTTGATTTGGTCAAATCTATCATTTGAAATTATTCCTTGGACTATCATCAAAACTGCTTTCGTTTTGAGTATTTTTGAAGTCCTTCTTAAACCTATCTTAAAAATAATTTTGTTTCCTATCAATCTTCTTACCCTCGGGCTTTTCCGCATTGTCATCGATACTTTAGGACTTTATTTAGCTATTTTTTTATTCAACGATTTTCAAGTCAGTAACATCCACACTTCCGCCTTCAACTTCTACGGATTGAATATTCCTCAAATAAATTTGACTGGTTTTTGGGCTTTCTTGGTAACATCAGTAACAATTGGTATAATTCTGAATCTATTCAGTTTAATTATTCGTAAAAAACCTAAAAAATGAAAACTACTTTAGCTATTATTCAAATAATCCTTTCCCTTGGTTTAGCCACTCTAATTTTTTTTCAATCAAATGGCGACACCGAATCCCGCTCCAATATTATGTCTGCCGTCAGCACTGAAAAAAGAGGCTGGGAAAAAGTCATGTTCAACTTTACTATATTAATCATTGTTCTTTTCATTATTTCTTCTATTATTCAAACCCTCATCTAATCTTGTGCTGACAAAAATTAAATTTAAACTCCAATTATTTTTTTCCTATCTCAAAAAAAACTGGTTTTTAACCTTACTTTTTATTGCCATTGCCGTTTCCGCCATTTTTTTTAGAAATCAAATTATTTCCTTTTACAATCTCCCCATTTGGCACCCAAAAATTATTGGGATGGAAGGTCTTTATACCACTTCAAATCTCCCAGAAGAAATTAATAACCAAATAAGTCCTGGCCTTATTGTTTACAACGAAAATCAAAAGCCAATTATTTCCCCGATAGTCGATAGTCTTGATATCCAAAATGACAACAAAGATTATATTTTCAATCTTAACAATAATATTTATTGGTCAAATGGTAAAAAATTTACCGCTTACGACATTAATTACCAAATTTCCGGAATCAATGTTACTCCCATCTCAAATTATCAGGTAAAAATCAGTTTAGATACTCCATTCGCTCCCATTTTAAGCCTTTTAAGTAAACCTCTTCTCAAAAAAACTCTTGTTGGACTAGGGGATTACAAAGTTACCAAAATTACTTATCAAGACGGTTATATCAAAACTCTCAAATTAAAACCCAAAGATCAAAATAGAAATTCATTAGAGTATCGATTTTTTAACAGCGAACAAGACGTTATTGACGCTTACAAAATCGGTAATGTCGATGAAATAAGAATTAATTCTCTCCCTCAAGAATTTAGTACCTGGAATAAAACCAAAATCAATCAAACCGTCAATACTACCAACAAATATGTTGCTATTTTTTTGAATACTCAAAAAATTGCCAGCAAACAAATCCGCCAAGCACTGGCTTACGCTACTCCAAAAAGTAAAGATAAAAATGAACGATGTATCGGACCAATTTCCCCAGAATCTTGGGCTTACAATCCCACCATCAAAGAATATAATTTTAATTCTACCCGAGCCAAAGAATTATTAGGCAAAGAAGAGGTTAGCAAAATAAATCTTAGTGTTACCGATCCCCGCCTTTTATCAATCGCTGAAAATATTAAAAACTCTTGGAGAGACATTTTAGGGGCCGATGTCTCCATTACCATCGAAAATCAAATCGATTTAAACAACTTCGATGCTATTTTAACTTATGGAGCCATTACCAAAGATCCAGATCAATATCTCTTTTGGCATTCCACCCAAACCAATACTAATATTACTAAACTAAACAATTCACGTATTGATAAACTTTTGGAAGAGGGAAGACAAACCAACAATCAAAATGAGAGAAAAATTGTTTATCAAGATTTTCAAAAATATTTACTCGAAGAATGTCCTGTAATCTTCATCTCCTACCCAACTATTTATACTATTAGCCGTTCATCAAATTAATATGACTAATCAAAAAGATCTCATTGGTAATATTTTAGTTTTTACTCTTCTAATTTTGCTTACTGCCGCCGGCATAATTTCTTACAAAAGTATTGACTGGACAGTCCTCAAACGAATGGAGGATTCAAAATTAGTTTTACCTACACCCGCTATTACTTCTACTCCAGTTTCTACCTCTACTGCCACCCCTTCCACTGAAATTAAGAAATAAAGAAAAAATTTTGTTGCCCTGCATGGATTCGAACCACAATACTCAGCTCCAAAGGCTGATGTCCTACCATTAGACGACAGGGCATTGAAAAATCAATGCGAATAATACTTGTGCCGATGGAGGGACTTGAACCCCCACGCCTTGCGGCATACGCACCTCAAGCGTACGTGTATACCAAATTTCACCACATCGGCTTATTTTTAATGTAATCGGGTGGCCGCTGAGGGACTCGGACCCCCGACATCTTCGATGTAAACGAAGCGCTCTACCAACTGAGCTAAACGGCCCAAAAAAAATGAGCGGGAAACGGGATTCGAACCCGCGACCTTCTCCTTGGCAAGGAGACGCTCCACCAATTGAGCTATTCCCGCATAACGCTATTATATCAATGTACTTTGTGCCGAAGGTCAGACTCGAACTGACATCCCAGGTTTTTCAGACCAGTGCCGTGACCATCTTGGCTACTTCGGCAAGAAAGTGGCTTTATTATATCAAAATTATTTCAATCTGTGCCGTGGAGAGGATTTGAACCTCTACGAGTTTCCTCACACCGTTCTGAGCGATGCTTGTCTACCATTTCAACACCACGGCCTGCACGTATTCTACCAAATTCATTAAACAGTATTAAAATTGGAACTATCCACTTAATTACCCCTAAAATCGGCCAATCCACCCAAGTATTAAACCATACAAATTTAGAATAATTCAAAAGCAATATCGATTGCCAAATTATTAATATGAACCAACTCGATTTTTTTAATTTTGCAAATGGGAACACCATATAAATCCAGGAATAATACCAAGCCTGTCTTTGATCAAAAGCATGAAAAAACAAAATCAATAAACCCAAAATTTTAAAAATTAAATATCTATACTTCTCCTTAAACAAAAATACTAACCCCAAAATTCCGCTTACCCATTTTGTTAAAACTGACAAAACAAAAGCCCCACCTCCCAAAATTTTATTTTTCTGCCACCAATAAATTGACAATACAAACAAAAATATCATTACCAAATCATTGTGTGAGTTTGCCAACAATTCCAAAATCAAAAATGGATTCAAAAACCAATATGCCCAAACCAACCTATCTTTCGGATTTATTTTTTTAAATAAAAAACCAGTTGCCAAGAACAAAACCACTCCCAACAATTTATAGCTCCAAAACAATTTTTGAAATTCCACCGCTCCAAAAAACAAAAAGGGAATTAATGTATAAATCAAAAATACCGGACCATAAAAATAGGTAATCGATTTTTGTCCCAAATAATAGTAAGTATTATCAATATTATTTGTAAACCGAAGCCACAAATCATCCCTTATATGAGTTTTTGGCATCACCAAAAATGGATTTTCATGATAATAAACTACGGTTTTTGCTCCAAACAAATAATTAAAAATATCATTTGAAAAAACCGGATAAGAAAGTGCTGCTACTCCCAATATCACTGTAAAAATCAAAATTTTTATTTTACTTACCTTTATTTCTTTTTTACTAAAAAAAACTATCAACTGTAGCAAAATCAATATTAGTATTATCGTCAACCAAACCACCAACATCACATCTCTATGAGTACTCCCAAACTCAACCAATTTAAACAATTGGGTTACTTTTGGATAAACCGGGGCCAACATCGACAAAATCGCTGGATTTACAAAAAAATAAGAGAAACCCATATATCCCAACCACACTACTAACATTAAAATTAATATCCAAAACATAAATAATTATACCCAATGTTAAAATCGGTAATGAGACAATCTACCTTAGTATTTTTAATTAAAGACAATCAAATTCTTTTAGCTATGAAAAAGCGTGGGTTTGGGGTAGGAAAATGGAATGGAGTTGGAGGGAAACCAGATGGCAATGAAAAAATTGAAATTACCGCTATTCGTGAGACCCAAGAAGAAATTGAAGTTATTCCTCAAAATATTACCCAAGCCGCTACGCTAGATTTTTTCTTTCAAGACAATCCCGACTGGGATCAACAGGTTTTAGTATATTTAGCCAAAGAATGGGCCGGTACACCCACCGAAACCGAAGAAATGAATCCCCAATGGTTTGATATTGATAAACTTCCCTTTGAAGATATGTGGCCTGATGATAAATTTTGGCTACCCAAAGTTTTAAGTGGGAAAAATATTGTTGCCAAATTTATTTTTAACAATCAAAATCAAATTGTTGATCAATCTGTAAATGAAATCTAATATTTCTCAAAAAGAAATTGAATCTGGCAAAAAAATAGTTGATATTCTTTCTTTATCAAATCCTCAACTTCTTCCCAATTTGCTTAAAACAAATATCCCAAATTATAAATATTTCTCAAACACTAGTAATGAACTTTGGTCATCAACCAAATCAAAGTTAAAAAACACCAAAAAATACGACAAAATAATAATGTTAACTTCCGGACTAGCCGCTTCCGGCAAAGATAGTATTTTTAATGAGATGGTAAAACTCTATCCCAATTTATTTTTTAAAACCATCACTGCCACTTCTCGCCCCATCCGCGAAGGTGAAGTTGACCAAAATGATTACTTCTTCATCAAAACCGTCAAAAAATTTAAGGATGCCATCAAAAATCAAGAATTTTTAGAGTTTATCAAAAGAGGGGAAAACTATTATGGACTTCCCAAAATCAGTTTAGACCGTGCCCTTTGTCAATCAAATCCCATTATTTATTGTCAAATCGAAATGAGCGGCTGGTCAAAGTTGATCAAATATATTTCTTCCTTAAATAATAAAAATATTCTAGTTATGAAATTTTTTGTTTTACCCGATATGAGTTTTTTGGAATACATAAATTGGCTCAAAGAAAAACGAGCCAATGAAGATATTGAATCTCGTATTAACAAAAGTGGTTGGGAAATCAAAAAAGCTCCTCTTAAATCTGATTTTATTATTATCAATCAAATAAGAAACGACATCTCCACTCTCACCCCCACCGCCAAAACCATTATCGATCAATTGTTCAAATTTCTCTGAGCGGGTAGGGGGAATCGGACCCCCGCCTGAAGATTGGAAATCTTTAGTTCTACCACTAAACTATACCCGCATTTTTAATGTTATTTATTTTAACAAATTAATCGGGCATTGCCCGACGAAGCTTTAGCGAAGTCGGGGATATAGGATTCGAACCTACAGCCT
>Ga0265297_10005180_pt1 | contig 20272 bp, 19 predicted proteins | sample Munlanlwell13791_FD_192502 | JGI IMG/M metagenome (GOLD analysis project Ga0265297, IMG submission 192502) | Leachate microbial communities from a municipal landfill in Southern Ontario, Canada - Leachate well 137-91 | ecosystem: Engineered > Solid waste > Landfill > Unclassified | place...
CAACGGCGTCTGCCATATACACGATTAAAGGGATGAAGGCCGCCAAAATAAAATTAGTTCTTAGAGACCCTTCGAAGAAATTGACTATTTGAGCGGCCAAAAGGCCGCCGAAAAGACCCAAAACTAACCAAGGAAGCCTTAGCTTGGTTAAAACGCCGGGGGAAGCTTGGAATATTTTAGCTGCGAAAGTATTGTGTTTGGGAATACCGGCGAAACGTAGGATGTCCTCAACATCCTCTGAGTGCAAAATTTCCAAAATAACGTCTGAAGGAACAACTCCTAAAAAAATATCCTCCTTGCTCACCACCGGAATTGACTTAATGTTATGCCTTAAAGCCAAAATTGCCACTTTTTCCTGGTCAGCGCCAGGACGAATCTTTACGATATTCGTCGTCATTAACCCCCCTACCATGCTTCCTTCCGGTTTCTGGAAAACATCCTTCAAAGAAAGAACCCCTGCTAATTTCCCTTCTTGGCCAAGAATATAAATATAATTCAGAGTTTCAAAATCTTGGGCTTTTTCGAAAAGCCTCTCGCGAATATCAGCTATCGTTTCTGACGGCAGGGCTGTGGGAACGTTGGTTACCATTCTCCTGCCGGCAGACTCTGGCGGGTATTTACCGTTTTTGACGGTCATTGCTTTAAAGCTAAAATAAAGTTTTTTGACGAAAGGCCGTCTTTTTTTCTTCTTCTTTAGAAAAAATTTTAATTTTCCCGTAAACACCATCGTATCCCGGCTCAATGGACACCCTTCCCTCCCTCGCCCGAATTATTCCTTCGGCAATCTCCGGCGAGGTCGCTGATTCCAGTTCTTTTTTAGATACGTCAATCAAAATATTGAATTCATTGCCCAATTTCTTGACGAGACTCTCGTATTCCTCTTCAACCCGCTTGGCAGTCGGCAAAACTCCAAAGGCATCGGCGATTATTTCGTTCAACGGCACCAAGCTTTTAAAAGGAATGGCACCTTCAGGCTTTTCTCCGAGAGGTCTGTCGGCCAGCTCTTCAACCCTGTTTAAAACTCCGATGGTTAACGGCCTGCCGCAACTAGGACAGATATTGCCGCTTTTTTTCGATTCTTGAGGAGATAAGCTAATATTGCAGAGACGATGACCGTCATAATGATATTTTCCTTCTTCCGGAAAAAATTCAACTGTGTACAAAAATTTTTGAGGATTTTTAGTCTTGATCGCTTCGGCAATTGACCCGTAGCTTAACTCCGTATCAAAAACATTGGCCTCTCTCCCTATTTTTCTGGGTGAATGGCTGTCACTATTTGAAATCAAGGCAATTTTATCCAAAGAAGACAGCCGCCAGTTCATAGAAGGGTCCGAAGAAAGCCCGGTTTCCAGGGCATAAATATATTTTGAATAATCCTCGAAGCATTCTTCAATCGAATCAAACCCGGATTTCGAACCGAAAATAGAAAACCAAGGAGTCCAGGCATGGGCCGGAATTACCAAGCAGTCTTGAGAACTGTTCAAAACAATTTTTGCCAGCTCCTTGGCGTCCAAGCCCAGAATCGGCCTGCCGTCGGATTTTAAATTGCCAATCCAACTCAGCTGAGTATTGATTTTTTCCACCGCCTCAAAGGAAGAAGCAAAAATTAAAACGTGAATCTTTCTTACCCTGTTGTTCTTCGAATAAATGCAGCTGATTTCGCTAGTGAGGATAAAGCGCGTGCCGTTATCTTGTTTCTTTAATTTAAAAAGGCCTGACTCGGCAGGTTCTAATTCTTCCCTGAGAGACTTAAGCCATTCGGGATGCGAAAAATCGCCTGTTCCCAAAACTTTGATTCCTTTAATTCTGGCCCACTTATCAAGACTTTCCAAGTCCATATCCCTGCTTGTCGCTCGGGAGTATTTACTGTGAATGTGAAAATCAGCAACAAACTTCATGGCTTTAACTTATCATTTTTGCCGTTTTTAAACGAAAGCTAAGTTCCGTCTGCAACGGAACAAGCTTTAAGAACATCTACCCTTGAGAAAATTAGTCTCTGTCAGTTTCTTTCTTTTTAAATGTTTTTTGCTCCACGAGACCGAATCCAACAAGAACAAGAAGAGTCAGAAACGTTCCTGCAACAGCCAAAAAATAAAATTCAGCCCCTACGGCAATGCCTACGCTAGCAGATACCCACAGGCCGGCAGCTGTGGTGAGGCCTACTGTCCCGGAAGATTGCCGAAAAATAACTCCTGCACCTAGAAAACCGATGCCCACGGCAACCGCCTGGATCACCCTTGAAGGATCGAAACTGACATTCGTTGTGGCAAGAAAAAAATAAAACAATTTGAATGAAATTATAGTGAAAACGCACGAGCCCAAAGTCACCAGGCTGTAGGTTTGCAGCCCTGCTTCTTTTTTCTTGAATTCCCTTTCCAAGCCTATCAGACCGCCCAAAAGGACAGCTAAAACCAGCTGGATTATAATTTGTGAGCTTCCCGGAGAGAACATTCTTAAACTTTATAGACTTTATAGCCTTCTCGAACCTTTTGTTCCACCTTCAGCCCAACAGAATCTCCCTTCTTAGCCTCCTTTACTTTCTGGTGGTCCGTCTCCATCGATGCGGCTTGCTGGGTAAAGTCAGTCTCGCCGCCAACGATTCTGATCGTGTCACCTTCTTTTAATTTGCCGGAAAGCTCAATCACTGCCACTCCGATGTGACCGAAATAATGACTGATCTTGCCTATTGGCTTTCCTTCAATTTCTTCCGCCATAAATACTTTAAATTGAGATTTTTAAAATAATCACTCGACCTTTTTATATTGAGAGGCTCCTCTTTATATTTTATCTTAACACGGTATTTTAAACCAAAAAAGAGCGCAAGCGCTCTCCTTTAGTAAGGGGGAAATAGCTTCTGACAAACTTGATTCCCTACTCAAGTCCAGATGGACATAACTGGGCAGCTGCTGTAATCTCCTCTGTCAAAAACAATTTGTCCTTGGGCAAAAAACCCTCACCCCCTCGTCTATTAGTTTAATGAAAAAGATTTTATTGTCAAGCACCAAGCTTTCATTCGTAATTTATTTTATATATGTGAAAGCGCGGGTCGAAATGAATGCGCAGCATTCATTGAGCATGTGTCCCCGGGCTGATTCGAACAGCCAATCTTCTCCTCCGGAGGGAGACGTTCTATCCAATTGAACTACGGGGACAGGATCCCTATTTTTCTGCTACAATATAAATGTTGGTCCGCGGATCTTTCCCGCCTCTCCAGGCCTTCCTCACCCTGAAGCCGGCATCCCTGATCAACTTCATAATGCTTCTTTTCGTAAAACAATGAAAGTATCTCTGGACAAGGATTTCCCCCTGGGAATCTTTCCACGGCACCAGAACGTCGAAGAAATCTAATCTTGACCTTTTCAATAATTTCAAAAGAGCGTATTTAAGAAAAAGCTCCCAGCCTTCTTTTCTCCTCCAAAAATCCCACACCCTTAGAATCAAAAGGCCTTCTGGCTTCACAACCCTCCTCATCTCCCTAAGATATTGAATTTGCAATTCCCTGGAAGGGATGTTGTGCAAGACGGAAATGGAGTAAACCTTGTCAAAATAGTTATCGGGGAAAGAGGTCCTAAGCGCGTCTGACACCTCAAAATTACCTTTTGGGTATCGCTTCTTGGCAATGCCGATCAACCTTCCCGAAAAATCTATACCGTAAAAGTCTATTCCCTTTCCTCCCAAAACCTCAAAAAGTCTGCCGTTGGCGCATCCCGAATCCAGGACCCTGTCTCCGGGATTAGTATAATCACCGAGACGCTTTAAATCATCCGGGACAAAAGCCCTGGTTCTGGCGTAATCTTCAGCGGTTTTATCATAATTTTTTCTGGTTTCCTCCAATGAATATTTCGCGTAATTTCGATCCATATGAAACCGAACGAAACGATAATTAAAGAATTGTTTGAAAGCAGAGTTAAAACTCTTGATGTTTTGGCTCGGCTGAAAAGGAAAACGGCAAAGAAGTATAAAGTTTTCTGCCCTGCCAATCTTTCTCTACTAAAAACCTATCACGAGATGGTCAAAAACAAAAGGATGAGCCCGGAAAGAAATATCGAGAATCTTCTGATAACCAGGCCCATCCGCTCCCTGTCCGGCATTGTTAATATCTCTGTTTTAACGAAAGAGTACCCTTGCCCGGGCAAATGCCTTTACTGTCCGCAAGAATCAGGGATCCCCAAAAGTTATGTTTCCGGAGAACCCGCGGTAGAAAGAGCCAAAAGATTGCGCTACGACCCGTATCTGCAAACCAAAAAAAGAATCGAGATGCTGGAAGACCAAGGCCATTCGACCGATAAGATCGAACTGAGAATCGTCGGTGGGACATGGAGCTATTATCCAAAGCAATATCAGAATTGGTTTGTGAAAAGTTGTTTTGACGCCTGCAACGAGAAAATCAGCATAAATTTAGGCAAGGCCCAACAGGTAAACGAAAAAGCAAAGCATCGAATTGTCGGATTGTCTGTCGAAACAAGGCCAGACTTTATTGACGAAACAGAAATTAAACGCTTGAGGAAGTTAGGAGCAACGCTTGTGGAACTGGGGGTACAGTCAATTTATAACGACGTTCTAAAGAAAAACCTGCGGGGGCATGGCAGCAAAGAAATAATTCTGGCAACAAAACTTTTAAAAAATGCCGGATTCAAGGTGCTTTACCAAATGATGCCCAATTTGCCAGGTTCTAACTTGGGGAAAGATGAAAAAATGTTTAAAGAGCTTTTTACCAACCCAGATTTCCAGCCAGACTTGTTAAAAATCTACCCTTGTGCTCTTTTGAAAGAGGCTCCACTGTATAAACTGTGGCGGAACGGCCGATACAGACCCTATACCGAATCGCAGCTAACAAACCTTATAAAAAAAATCAAAAGAATAATCCCTTATTACGTCAGAATCCAAAGAATCAGCAGAGACATTCCCTCTTCCTCCATTGTCTCCGGCCCTGCTAAAATTTCCAATTTGCGGCAGCTGCTTTCAGAAAAAATGAAAGAAGAAAATTGGCAGTGCAAATGCATCCGCTGTCGCGAGGTCAGAGAAAAACATGCGCCGGAAGAAAAAATATTTCTCTTCCGCCAGGACTATGAAGCTTCTGGAGGAAAAGAAATATTTTTAAGTTTTGAAAGCGAAAAAAGAAAACTGCACAGCCTGCTGCGGCTTAGAATAACTCCGAAAGAAGCGCTGATCCGGGAAATCCATACTTACGGACTTTCAGTTCCAATTGCCAAGAAGGGAGAATCTCCGCAGCACCACGGGCTCGGAAAGAAATTAATCAAAACAGCAGAAAAAATAGCCAAGAACGAATTCGATTCTAAGAAAATATCTGTTATTGCCGGTATCGGTGCGAGAGATTATTTTAAGAAGTTAGGGTATAAGCTGGAAAACACCTATATGGTAAAGACCCTAAGACAAAGAAGCCAATCTCCTTTGCGCTTCGTCTTTCTCTCTCAATGAGACCAGGCTGTTTTTTATTCCTTTCTCCATAATCTCCAGAGTTTTGTCATAAGTTTTTTTATCTACAGGGTAAGGAGTGCCGTCTTTCCCTCCGACCGAAAAAGTGTATCTGGCCGGATCTTCGTAGGAAGGTCTGGCCCCGTAGATTACCTCCGCTACCAAAGATAAAGCCCTAATGGTCCTGGGACCGATACCTTTTAAAGACAGCATTTTTTCAAAATCAGCCGGACATTGTTCGTTCATAAAATTAACTGTCTTAGCTAGTCTCTTAAGATCGAACTTTTCTTCTACTACGGGATGCCAGTGAAATTCTTTATCAGGAAGGGCCATTTCTGTCAGATTTTTACTTCTTTTGGTCTGTATCAAAGCAAGGTCTTTGATTATTTTCTCCGGCTCATCTTTCACCAAGTCCAGCGAAACAGTCCTATTATTATCGCTGTTTTTAGCAGTCAAATTCAAAGGTTTGCTCCTGTGGGCGGAAACTATGCCGACATGCGGTTCTTCTATAAAATCAGGTCTGCCTTGGACTTGTCGAAGAGCGGCGGATGCCCAGTGATAACGTCTGGCTGTCTGATTTTCTGCGTTCATCCCCTGCTGGATAACAGCCCAATTGCCGGATTTGGTAAACAGAAAATTATGCTGATAAATCTGATAGCCGGCTTGGATCAAAGAGGAATCAACCTTAGCTGCCATTTTAGAAGCGTAAATTAGCTGAGGAGCAAAGTCAAATTGGCGGGAGATGCCATAAGCTTCAATTTCTTTAGGCGTTTCTCTCGATTCTCTCTTCCCTCCGCAGACGAAAATGCCGAGCCTGTCCTGGATATCAAAAAGGCCAGCCTTAAGAGCGCCAAGGGTGGTTACGGTCAATCCAGAGGAGTTCCAGTCAAATCCCATAACGCAGCCTAATGACTGGAACCAAACTGGGTCTGAGATGCGCCTCAGGAATTCTTCCGGGCCGAATTCTTCCACGATAGCTGTAGCTATTCCCCGGCCTAGCCGCCGCATTCTTTCAAAAAGCCACCGAGGACAACGGCCATAATCAAGAGGGACTGTAGCTATTCCTGTTCTCATATATCAAGCCTGCGAAGCAGGCGCAGGTGGGAACGAAGCTTTAGCTTCACTGACCATTACTTATCGCCAAATCGCATATCTCTTCTAAGGTCATTTTTGATAAAGCTCTTTGATCAGCTCTTCTTGTTTTTTAAAAGCAGAAAACTCTCGGCGGATGCGAGCTTTTTTCCTGCGAATAAATTTTCTCAAACTTTGGGGAAATCTTTTTTTCTTCATATGGCGAACCTCCACGGAGGTGAATTTAGAAATGAGCGAAGCCATCTTAGCCTTTATCAACGCTCTTGTAAAGCTTATTGAACTCCTCTCGGACAACCTTTCTGTCGTCCCAAGGTGTTCTTTTGCCCCTAGCTTCCACTATCCAAGGCTCACAGCCTTTACCGGTAATGACTATTGCGTCTCCCGGATTTGCCGCCTCTAACGATTTCCTGATCGCTCTTCTCCTGTCTGTTATCTTTTCCGCCTTGCCCTTTGTTCCTGATGCCACCTGCTCAATAATATCCAGCGGATCTTCATCGTACGGATCCTCGTTGGTGACGATAACCCTGTCGCAACGCCTTGCTGCTATTTGTCCCAAAACTGATCTTTTCCATTTGTCTCTCCCGCCGCCGCAAGCTCCCAAAACGCAAATCATCCTTCCCTTCCGGGGCTTTATGGTTTCATAAACTTTTTCTAGGGCATTGGGCGTAAACGCATAATCAACGAACACTTTAAAAGGTTCTCGCACCACCAACTCCATTCTGCCGGGTACGCCTTCAACCTTTTCTACTGCTTTTTTACATATCTCCAGGCTGACGCCCTGAGATAATCCGACGCAAATTGCCGCCAAAGCGTTATAAATATTGAACTCCCCTGGTAATTTGAGGCTGACTTTAATGTCTTTGTTGTTGACGTCCCCCCTCTCCAAACCGTAAGTATATTTTTTCATGGTTGGAAATCTCAGAAAATAATCCGCGTTTTCGTCGTCAATATTTATGACATGGATATTCTTGGCCGACTCAAAAAGCCTGCCTTTCGCCTCCCTGTAGTTTTCGAATCCGCCGTGCCTTTCTATGTGCTCCGGAGATAAATTGGTGAAAACTGCGGCTTCAAAATCGATAAAGCGATGGCGGTGCTGCAGGATTCCCTCTGAAGTGACCTCCAGCACAGCATAGCGACAGCCGGAACTGACTGCCCGCCTCAAAAAACTTTGGATTTTGAAACGGCCCGGCATGGTCATTTTCAAGGTATTTTCCCATTCTTTTTTTCCGATTTTAAATTTAATGCCAGACAAGGCAGCTACTTTGAAACCGGCCCCTTCCAAGATTTCAGCTATAAAATTAACTACCGTTGTCTTGCCATTGGTACCTGTCACCCCAATTACCTTCAACTTTTTGGAAGGAAAACGATATAAAATAGCACCCATAAAAGCAAGGGTTAAATGGTACCAACCGAGCAGAAAATTAGGAATAAATTTTTTGATCAATTCTTTCATTATCTTTAAATTATCATAAAGTTGAACTTAAAGGAAATTTGAGATAGATTTAGATATTATGCTCGATGAATTGAAATTCATCTCTCATCTTGTAAACAATTAATTATTAACTTCGATGTTCAAATTAGTCTCAAAGCTGAGACCTACCGGCGATCAGCCTCAGGCCATCGACAAATTGTTAAAAAACCTGAAGGCAAAAATGCCCCACCAGGTGCTTTTGGGAGTGACCGGATCCGGAAAAACATTCACCATGGCAAAGGTTATCGAGAAATCACGCAGGCCTGTTCTGGTCATATCTCATAACAAAACCCTGGCTGCACAATTATATCAAGAATTTAAAGGATTTTTCCCAAAAAACGCAGTCCATTATTTCGTCAGCTACTATGACTATTACCAGCCAGAAGCCTATATCCCGCAGACCGACACCTACATCGAAAAAGACGCAAAAATAAATGAAGAAATCGACAGGCTAAGGCATGCCGCCACCCAAGATCTGCTGACAAGATCGGATGTTATCGTCGTAGCTTCAGTCTCTTGCATTTACAATATCGGCTCGCCTCAATCTTACAAGCAGGTTTCTCTTGAAATCAAGCCCGGCCAAAGAATGAAGAGAAGAGACTTTATTTCTCATTTGGCTTCGTTGCAATACAAGAGAAACGACGTTGATTTCAAGCCCGGAACGTTTAGGGTCAGAGGAGATGTCGTTGAAACCAGTTTAATCACTGGAGAAAAAATATTAAAACTGGAGTTCTTGGGAGACAGGATAGATGCCTGCTACCTGGAAAACCGTCTGGTTAAGAACTATCGGCTGTTCCCAGCGCATTTTTGGGTGACACCAGAAAACGAATTAAATTTCGCCGTTGAAAACATAAGACTGGAGCTGGATGAACGACTGGAAGAACTAAGAAAACAGAAAAGAACGCTTGAAGCCCGCAGGCTGGAACAGAGGACTAATTACGACATAGAGATGATGAGAGAGACCGGCTTTTGCCACGGAATCGAGAATTATTCACGGCATTTAGAGTTCAGGGAGCCAGACAGCCCCCCTTATGCCCTGCTTGATTATTATCCTGATAATTTTCTCACTTTCATCGATGAATCCCACATGACCATCCCGCAGTTGCGAGCCATGGCCGTACAGGACCGAGCTAGGAAAACAGCTTTAATTGAATACGGCTTCAGGCTGCCTTCTGCCGTCGACAACCGCCCTTTAACTTTTGGGGAATTTAATAAAAAAATAGGGCAGATAATTTATGTTTCGGCTACTCCAAACGAATACGAGAAGGAAAGATCAGGAAAGGAATACGTCGTCGAACAGCTGATCAGGCCCACCGGACTGCTAGAGCCCTCTATCGAAATAAGGCCGACAAAAAACCAAATTATGGATCTGGTAGAAGAAACAAAAAAAAGGGTTGCAAAAAAACAAAAGGTTTTGGTCTTGGTTCTGACTAAAAGATTGGCTGAGGCGGTCTCAGATTATCTGTCGAAACAAGGAGTAAAAACCCAATGGTTTCATTCTGAAATCAAAACGCTGGAAAGGCCGCAAATCTTAAAGGATTTAAGAGAAGGAAAATACGATGTTCTGGTGGGGATAAACCTTTTGAGAGAAGGGCTAGACTTGCCGGAGGTGACGCTTGTCGCAATTTTAGATGCCGACAAGGAAGGTTTTCTCAGATCGGCGACTACCCTGATCCAAACCATGGGGAGAGCTGCCAGGCATCCGGAAGGACGGGTCATTCTTTATGCCGATGAAACCACGAAATCCATGACCGAAGCGATCAAGGAAGTCTCCAGAAGAAGAAAAATACAGGAGAAACACAATAAAAAGCACAAAATAACTCCCCTGCCGATCGTAAAAGAAATAAGAGAATGGCCGTTCGGCAAAAAAGAAGGACCAATGCCTGAGTTTGGTGCAATCCGTGACGTTAAACTTTTAGAAAAAGAAATGGCAGCGGCCATTAAATTTCTGGATTTCGAAAGGGCAGCCAGCATAAGAGACTTAATTAAAAAGTTAAAAGAGTAGTTGAAAAAATAAGAAAAGGACGTAATATATCATCATAAATAAGATTGCTCTTTGGCAATTCAATATAATCTGAAAATGGAAAAGGAGGCTGAAATGAAAATACTTTTGGTATACCCCGAATACCCGGATACGTTCTGGAGCTTCAAACATGCTTTGAGCTTTGTCTCTAAGAAAGCGGCTTTCCCGCCGCTGGGATTGCTGACAATCGCTGCTATGCTTCCCGAAACATGGAATAAAAAACTTGTCGACATGAATGTTTCCATCCTCAAAGACGAAGATATCCAGCGGGCTGACTATGTATTTATCAGCGCAATGATCACTCAAAAAGCATCAGCCAAGAAGGTTATTGCCCGTTGCAACAAGTGCGGTGTCAAGGTGGTGGCTGGCGGGCCAGTTTTTACCACCGGGCATGAAGAATTCTCGGGAGTAGATCACTTTGTTTTAGGGGAAGCGGAAACTGTTCTCCCTCAATTTTTAGAAGATCTCCAGAAAGGATGCGCCAAACGGGTTTACGCCTCAAACGAACGGCCGGATATCACCCATACGCCTATCCCCCTGTGGGAACTTATAAATATTGGGGATTACGTTACCATCCCCGTCCAATACTCCAGAGGCTGCCCTTACGATTGCGAATTCTGCGATATCATCATAATGAACGGCCGCGTCCCACGGACAAAAACCTCAAGTCAGCTTTTGCAAGAATTCAATGCTATTTACAAAACTGGATTCCGCGGCTCGGTTTTCATTGTTGACGACAATTTCATCGGCAACAAAACAAAAGTCAAAAAGATGCTGCCGGAAATAGTCCGATGGCAAAAAAGCCGGCGGTATCCTTTCTGGCTGTTAACCGAAGCTTCTTTGAATCTCTCCGGCGATGAAGAACTGATGGGGCTGATGATTGAGGCTGGATTCGACAAGGTCTTCATCGGACTGGAAACGCCAAATGAGGAAAGCTTGGCGGAATGTAACAAACTGCAGAACAAGAACAGTGATATGGTTTCTGCCGTGAAAAAAATACAAAACCACGGCATGCAAGTGCTCGGCGGGTATATAGTGGGCTTTGACAATGATCCGCCGTCTATCTTCGACAGACAGATTGGGTTTATCCAAGAAACAGGCGTTGTTGTCGCGATGGTGGGAATACTCGACGCCCTGCCCAAGACCAGACTGTATGAACGTCTGGAGGCAGAAGGGCGGCTGCTTGCTGCCAGCTCGGGGAACAATACCGATCTGTCTATAAGCTTTGTTCCAAGAATGGACATCAACATTCTTCTGGAAGGGTACAAAAAAATACTCCAGAAAATATATTCCCCCGAGAAATACTACGAAAGAATCGTTAATTTCTTCCAAGGGTACAAACCGACGAGAAAAAGGAAAAGAATTACCGCTTCTGAAATAGGCGCGTTTGCCAAGTCAGTCTGGCGGATAGGAATAATCGGAAGAAAAGAAGAAAGAAGATACTACTGGAAGTTACTGATTATCTCCGCCATGAAATATCGCTCTCTTTTTTCAGAAGCAATAGTTCTGCAAATCTACGGATTCCATTTCAGAAAAATCGTAGATGGGCTCAAATAGAACATAGGACGCGAGAGATACTCTCTTGCGTCCTTTCCTTTTTAATGATAAATTAAATAATATGCCTATCATCAAATCGGCGAAAAAAGCTCTTCGCCAGAGCGCAAGAAGAAAATCTCGCAATCTCCAACAGACAAAAAAATTAAAAAGCCTCTTGAAAGAAGTGAAGAAATTGGCTTTGCTGAAAAAACAGGATGAGGCGAAAAAACTTTTACCTCAGGTTTATAAATATTTAGATAAAGCGGCGAAAACCGGGCTGACAAAGAAAAATACTGCCAGCAGGAACAAGTCAAGGATAACGAAACTGATTCTCAAATCCCAGTAATAAATAAGTCCAGAGCTGTTTCCGGAGAAACCTTCCCCGTTTTAATCTCAAGATCTGCCTGAAAAATCTTCCGGTAGATTTTTTTTAGTTCCGGAAAAGTAAATTTACCAGCCTGCTGATAGCTCTTTCTGACCACAAAAGGATGTAGCTGAGCCTTTTTGGAAATAAGATAGTAAGGCTCGTGTTTTTCCATAAGGTCTTTTACGATTAATAAATTTTTGAACTGGAAATTAATCATTGAAAGAAGATAAAGAGGGTTGTCTCCTTTTTCCAAATGCTGATGAACCAGTAATAAAGCCTGTTTTTTGTTTTTTTGCGAGATAGCATCAATCGTCTTGAAAATAGCAGTTTCAATTTTTGGATCAGTCAACAAAACCACGTCTGCAGCATTGACTCTTTCTCTCTTTTTGTAATTGACCAATTTTTTGATTTCGTTGGAAAGAAACCAAAGATCATTTCCAGCAATATCAATGAGCTTGTCTACGGCCTCCGGACTGATTTCAGCCTTGAATTCAAGAAATTCCCGCTTAACCCAAGTTTTTAACTTTTCTCCTTTCAAGGGAGAAAAATCCTGCGTTTTCGCCTTACCTTTCAGAAAATTAAAGAATTTGTCTTTCCCCGAAATTTTGTCATCTTCATAAAATAAAATCGTATCTTTGATTTCAGTAAGCTCTTTAAAACTCTTTAAAAACTTTTCTTTAAAATCCTGGTTGGCAAAAACGTTTGACAAGACCAACAGTTTTTTTTCCTCGAACATCGAAACTTGCTTGATCTCATCCTTAAAGTCTTCAAACTTTAAATTTTCACCGTCAAGATACGTCAAGCTTAATCCGCTTTTATGGATTTTTTTGTACTCTTCAATAATGTCTTTCAGTTTCTGACGGCTTCTGTAAGAGTCTTGTCCGTACAAAAGAATAAGCATGAAGGTAACGTTGGGATACTTACTAGTTTATAATTTCTGGCAAGCGGGGCAAAAATGAGCTGACCTGCCATTAATTTTGAGCCTTTCTATCAACGTTCCGCAACGGTCGCATTTTTGCCCCTCCTTCCGATACACCTTGTGAAATTTAACAAAGTCTCCTTTTTTACCGTAAGCATCGAAATAATGTTCCACCGAGGATCCGCGGTGTTTGATGGCAGCTATCAGTATCCTTTTCATACTCCGGAAAATTCTCTCAGCCTCTGCTCTTTTCAGCGTTTCAATACGACGCAAGGGATTGATTTTTGCCGCAAACAAAATCTCGTCGGAATAAATGTTGCCAATGCCAGCAATGATTTTTTGGTCCATAAGTAATGGCTTGATTCTTGATTTAGGCCTTCTCTCCAGAAGAGACTTAAAGGTTTTAAGGTTGATTTCTAGCGGCTCGGGGCCGAACTTCTCCTCCATTCCCTTCGTGTTCTTCACCTTTTTCCACCAGCCAAATTTACGAGTATCGTTGAAAACCAATTTTGAACCGTCGTCAAAATTAAAAACCTTGCGAGTGTGCTGCGAAGGTTTTCCGTTGAATATCAACTGTCCGGTTAGTTTCAGGTGAAAAATCAGGCTTTTGGCATCATCAAAATCAATTATTAAAATTTTTGCCCTTCTCCTTAGACCAACGATTTTCCTCCCGGATATGGTTTTACCGACAATCTTTTTCTGCAACTGTGACCTTATCGTTTCCACCTCCGGAAGCTCAGGCATGTTTTATTCCAAAATCCTTTTTATCTTTTCGATAATTTCTCCAGGAGTAAAATGAGCTTTTACCAAATAATCAACTGCTCCCAAACCTATCCCCTTTTCAACATCTTCTTTCTGTCCCAAGTTCGAAAGAACAATTATCGGAATTTTAGTCACCTCCTGTTCTTCTTTTATTCTGGCTAAAACTTCAAAACCGTCTATCCCGGGAAGAATGAGATCAAGTAAAACCAAGTCGGGCTTCTCCTCTTTTATTTTCTTTAGCCCTTCCTCTCCGTCGATAGCTTGGGAAATATTATAACCCTCCTTGACCAGCTTCTGAGATATCAGCTCCCTAAGGAATTTATCGTCTTCGACTATAAGTATATTGTAAGGCATATGGTTTAACCTATTTGTTTTTTGACTTTTTCAACCACTTCCCGAGGGTCGAATTCGGTTTTAATCAGCCAATCTTTCGCTCCCAGCTTTTGAGCTTTGTCGATTTCCACCGGCTGGCCAGAATTGGAAATAATCACCACCGGAATGTTTTTTAAATCACTGTCTTTTTGCATCGCTTCCATCACTTCAATCCCGCCCATTCTGGGCATGAGAATATCCAGCAAAATGAGGTCAGGGGATGTCTCCTTCATCAATTTTAGTCCTTCATCGCCGTCTCTGGCAACAACAACATCATATCCCTCCTGGATTAATTTTCTCTGAAGCAGATTCATTAAGATTTCTTCGTCTTCTATGATTAAAATTTTCTTGGAGATACTCATCAACTTTCTATTATATTAAATTGTTTCTTACGCGGTAAGGAAAGGATAATAATAGTCCTATTATCATTCTACTAAAAAGCTTTCTTGAAGACAAGGGCTGGCCAGCCCCTTCCTGTTATCCCTTGATCTTTCCTTCCACGGGCAGAACAACGTAAAAAGTTGCACCCTGCCCCTCTTTCGATTCAAACCAGATTTTCCCGCCGTGCGCCTCTATGATATTCTTACTGATGAAAAGGCCCAAACCAGAGCCCTCGGTCTCCATTCTCATCACATTGGCAGCTCTGAAGAATTTCGTAAAAACGCGAGGCTGCTGGTCCTCGGGGATGCCCACCCCCGTGTCCTTCACCGAAAAGATTATTTCTTTTTTGGCGTTGTCGTATCCCAAGGAAGCCTCAACCTTGCCCCCGGCAGGCGTATATTTTATGGCATTCTCAAGAAGATTTTGGACAACCAATTTAATCTTTTCAACGTCCATATTGGATTTCGGCAGCTTTTCTTGCGGTTTTTTAAAGCTCAAGCCTATTTTTTTTCTTGCAGCCACCTCCTGGGAGTAACCTACCGTAGAGGAAGCCAACTCCTCAAAATCAGCCAGGGTAGGCCTGTAAAGATACCTTCCTTCTTCTATCCTGGTAATGTCCAGAAGGTCGTTGATCAAGGCTATCATCCTTTCATTGGACTGATAGGTCTTTTCGACAAAGTCTCTCTGTTCTCCGGTTATCTCGCCAAGATCTCCGTCAAGAAGCATTTTTAACGTCCATTTTATTGCCGACAAAGGAGTTCTGAGTTGATGAGCAGCCAAGGAAACAAATTCGGTTTTTAGCTTTTCCACCACTTTTTCCCGACTGATGTCGTGCAAGACAACCAAGGTCCCCAACACTTCTCCTCTGGGCATCATCGGCTCGGTGGAGACCTCCACAGTAAGGTTTTTATTAAGAACCAGCTCTCTTCTGAAAATCGTCTTAATCTCAGGACCGATTAAATCCGCCAGGTCCCTAAAACCGGGCAGACTGGCAAGTTCCGAGACGGAACGACCCATAATCTCTTTTACTTTTATATCAAGAAATTTCTCTGCCTGGTGATTGGCCAAAGAAAGCCTGCCCCTTTCGTCAAAAACCAAAAGCCCGTCGGTCAGATGCGTAATTACGGCCGAGGTCTTGTTTCTTTCCTCCTCAACCTTTCCTCTCGCCTCCTCAACATCTTCCAATATGTTCATCAAGGCCACCCTTGAATCTTCCAGTTCTTTTGTTCTCTCCCTGACTCTCTCTTCCAGCTCCTCCCGCGCTTTTTTTATTTCGGCGATATCGGAAAAAGCCAAAAAATAGCCGATGAAATTACCATCCTTGTCTTTCCTTGCAGAAAGAGAAACGTTTACCGGAATCTCCTTTTTGTCTTTTGAAAGCAGGATCAGCTCTTTTGATATGGGCTCTCCTCTTTTTCTGACTTTTTCCGCCAGCGCCTCTATCTCCTCCCTTTTGGCAAAAATCTTTCCCAGAGGCTCGCCGATTATGTCAAAAGCGTCATACCCCGTTAAGTTTCTAAAGGTCTGGTTGATGTCGATGACTATTTTGGGAGGATTAACCGTACAGACCGCCAGTGGCAAAAAGGAAGAAAATTCTTTTACATATCTCTCCAAATCCTCCAGATCCTCCCTCATCCTTTCAAATTCTCTTTTGGTTATTTTTTCTTCAGCCATAAATTATTTCCGAGTTATCAGAAATCCATGATACGGATTATTTAGCCTTGCTTTTAATTATTTTCAGTTCCTGCCTCAACTGCCCTATTTCTTCTTTCAGGGAAATCATCTTCAATTCGCGGCCAACGGTCAGCCTGTTGAATCTTTCGAGCTCCTCTATTTTTTCCCGGAGAGAAGAGGTTCTTTCTGCCACCTGTTCCTCCAAACTCGCTGAAAGTTCTTTTAATTCCCTGGTCCTGGCCTCAACCTTTATTTCCAACACAGCCCTGGCTGTCTCTATTTCCTCCTGAGCATCAAGCAAACCAAAAAAATGATCTTGCAAATTTTTAGCTATGAAGCCGACGATAACTATGTTCAAGAAAATGAAGGGCAAATCCAGCGAGGGCAAAAGAATTCCCCCCAGAGGATAGACGTAATACAAATAAAGATAGGAAAGGAAGATTACCGCTCCAACAAAAAAAATCGTCTTGGGATCCCTGAAAAAAATAAAAACTATGAGAATCAAAACATAGCTTAGAATAATGGGCCTGCCCTCGCTGGGCAGCAAAAACATAACTGCCGTAGTTACGCCAAAAACCAAAGCTAAACCGGCCAGATATTTGCCTGCGGAGATGAAAGCCCTGCTGGTTAAGATCGTTAATATAATGAGGTAAATGAAAACCTCAATGGCAAAAATAATAGAGAACTCCCCCCAGCTCAACACGTACCGCTCCAGAAGACCGGAAATAAACTGAAAAACAAGCGAGAAAAATAAAATGAAGGAGAAGAGAACCACCAGAAACCGGGTGTTCTCAATTTCCTTTCTCTCCAAAAAGTATTTTTTCAACGAATAAAGAGGCGTTCCTAACTTGTCGCAAAAATTTTTTATTAATTTCTTTCCATTGTCAGAAGCTGTATCCCATTTCTTAAAAAAACTGGAGAGCAGCAAGGAATCGACAACCCTCCCTCCCTTCCTGGAAACCTGCCAAGAAAAGGTTGTGTCAAGCAGATAGGCGGAAAGAAAATAACGCTCAATGGCAGGCGGAGCGAAAGTAGTGGCGAAAAATCCGATATTTTTATGTTTCAACCCGTCGATTTCCTCAACATATCTGGCTACAGGTAAAGCCAAACGGGTCCAGTTAGGGCTGCCCACGCAGACAAGGTCAAACCGGGAAACGTCCTTGACCTTCGGAGGAACGATATCGCAGTCTCCTTTTACCAGACGCTGCCACCACCAACCCCAAAAACTATGTTCTTCTCTGGGAAGAATTTTTTCCATCTCCACTGAATGCCCCCTCCTTTCGAATTCCTCCTTCAAAACTTGCGAGACCTTTTCCGTTCCTCCGGTTTTCGAATAAAAAGCAATTAAGATTCTCATTTAAAACCTAATTTTTATTAAAAATAAAAATGAGGGTGAAAAAGAAGATCGATCTTCTTTGACATTTTTAGATTTTACCACAATTTTAAATTCTCTCCAATTTTTTCCTGATTGTTCCCGGGGAATTTGTTCAACAGGCTGTGAAAATCAAATTTTTTCAACACCTCTGCCATTTTTTCCTTGTCATAATCTCCGAAACTACACTTGTTTAAATCAAAATCCAGGGGAACGGCTTTTTCGATTTGGGCCAGTTCTCTAGAAAGAAAAGCCTGCTCTTTATACTTGAGAAGAGTTTCCTTCAGCCCAGTTTTAAAACCTTTCTCTTCCGCTATTTTTTCTTCGGGCCATTCTTCGTATATGCGCTCCAAATTACCGAACTCTAAAAGAAGCTTAACGGCTGTTTTTTCGCCCACTCCCGTAACTCCGGGAATGTTATCGGAAGCGTCACCCCTCAAGGCTTTGAAATCCAAAATCTGCTTGGGCGACAGACCCTGGAACCTTTCTTTGACAAGACCCTCATCGTAAAGAATAATGTCCTTTACCCCCTTTCTCAAGGCGTAAACCTTGGTTCTGGGACCGACCAACTGGAGAGAGTCTAAGTCGCCGCTGAGAATAATCGTTTCCAGCGGGGGCACTATCTGTTTTCTAGGAGCCAGATCGGCAATGGTGCCGATAATATCATCCCCCTCAAACCCTTGCGCTTCGAAAAACGGGACCCCCAAAGCCGATAAAACTTCTTTTACTTTGGGAATCTGCTGATAAAGCTCGTCAGGCGCTTTCGGTCTTTTGGCCTTGTATTCCTTGTATTTTTTGTGTCTGAAGGTCGGGGCAGGAGAATCAAAAGCAGCAGCGATAAAATCAGGATTAAAATCTTTTACGGCTTTCAAAAAAACCAGCAGGAAGCCGTAGACAACGTTCACCAGCTCTCCTTTTTTCGTAGTCAAAGAAGGCAAGGCATGATACGCCCTATGGATAATGGAGTTGGAATCAATGATTAAAAGCCTCTTTGTTTTATTTTCCATTTTTGCCGGTTCTTATCGTAATTTTTCTTTTGTTTTTGTCTACGAATTCAAATTCAAGCATCATACAATCCTTATGAAGGATTTTCCCGATTCTGTCAGCCCATTCAATCGCAACGATATTCCGCGGGTTGGATGTAATTTCTTTAAAGCCCAGGTCCAAAATCTCTTTCGGCTTTTTGATTCTGTAGCAATCTAAGTGGTAGAAATTGTCGAAATGAGGATTTATGATTCTTAATCTTCGCATGACAATGAACGTCGGGCTCAGAATTTTTTCTTTAATACCAAGCCCTCTGGCGAATCCCTGCAAAAAAGTAGTCTTACCTCCCCCCAAATCTCCTTTTAACCCAAAAACGATCGCCCTCTTGGCAGGATAACGCTTTAAAAAGCTTTTGGCAAAGGAATGGCCAATCTTTTCAGTCTGCGAACGATTATTCGTTAAATAAGAAGCAAAGAGAACCTTGTCCTCTTTTTTATCTTTCGTTTTTACTTTGTAAAAACTTTTATATTTGACCACTTTCAAAAAATGAAGTAATTTAAAATAACGACTGCTTTTATCTTATCAAAATTATGGAAAGAGAAAAAATCACTGGTCAGGTGGAAATTTCTGCGAAAACTTCTGCGGGCATTCGGGAAGAAGTGAAGAACGTCAATCAGCTGGGTAAAAAAATCGAGGAGTTCCTGTCGTCTTCCGCCACTGAACTTTTGGGCGTCATCCTGGGAGGAGCCATCGTCCTCAATGCTTCAGATATCCACGTTGAGCCGGAGGAATCAAGAGCTAAGCTTAGAATGAGAGTCGACGGAGTCCTCCATGATATCATTGCTTTTGATTTAAAGATATACCGAACTCTTCTTTCCCGGGTAAAGCTCCTCTCCAATCTTAAATTGAACGTGACTGATCGGCCGCAAGACGGTCGATTTACTATTTTAATGGAAGACATAATTATCGAAATCAGGGCCTCCACCCTTCCCGCAGAAAGAGGGGAAGCAATGGTTATGAGAACACTAAACCCCAAGAGCCTGATCGAAATGGATGTTCTCGGACTAAGGAAGGACCTGATAGAGATATTCAGCAAGGAAATAAAAAGGCCTAACGGCATGATTATCGTTACTGGCCCTACCGGCTCGGGGAAAACCACGACGCTTTACGCCATCCTGAAAAAAATCAACAACCCTGAAATCAAAATCATCACTATAGAAGACCCGATAGAATACCATCTGGAGGGGCTGTCGCAAACCCAGGTTGACCCCAAGAAAGGATATACCTTTGCTTCGGGGTTAAGATCCATAATGAGGCAGGATCCGGACGTAATCCTAGTCGGGGAAATAAGGGACATGGAAACAGCGGAAATATCCTGCCAGGCTGCCCTGACCGGACACTTGGTTTTTTCCACCCTGCATACCAATGACGCGGCAGGGGCTATTGCCAGACTTGTTGATTTGGGAGTCCGTACCATTTCCATAGCGCCAGCGGTAACCATGATTGTCGCTCAAAGACTGCCAAGAAAAGTCTGCAAAAAATGCGCCAAATTAGTCACCCCTTCTCCCCAAGAAAAAGAAAGATTGAAAAAAGGATTGGCCGGAGTCCGAAAAGACATTCTGCCGCCGTCTTTTTTCAGCCCTGATTTCAAAATCCCTCAGGCCAAGGGGTGCGAAGACTGCAATAATACCGGCTACCGGGGCAGAATCGGAATCTATGAAACGTTCTTGGTTGACGATGAAATGGAGAAATTTATTCTTACTTCTCCTTCCATTATCGACATGAAAGAGCTGGCGATTAAAAAAGGGATGGTGCTGATGCGTCAAGACGGACTGATAAAAGTCCTTGAAGGGATCACTACTATGGAAGAAATAGAAAGAGTA
>Ga0265297_10005181_pt1 | contig 20271 bp, 15 predicted proteins | sample Munlanlwell13791_FD_192502 | JGI IMG/M metagenome (GOLD analysis project Ga0265297, IMG submission 192502) | Leachate microbial communities from a municipal landfill in Southern Ontario, Canada - Leachate well 137-91 | ecosystem: Engineered > Solid waste > Landfill > Unclassified | place...
GCAACCTTTTCACCGAAGCTTGAAGGGAGGATTGATACGCGAAAATCCACTTCCCTGCCCAAAACCCTGACTTTAAACCTACCGTCCTGCGGCAGGCGGTGTTCGGCAATATCCAGGTCAGACATTACTTTTATCCTGGAAACTATCGCCGGGTGCATATTGTGCGGAGGGGACTTCTGTTCATGAAGCACGCCGTCTATGCGGAAACGCACCCTGAGCGTCTTATCACCGGGCTCGACAAGGATGTCGGACGCCTTCTTCTTCACCGACTCCTCCAGGATCATATTGGTCACTTTTATCACCGGGACCTCATGGCCTATCCTGCTTAATTCCTGATTGCTGGGCGTCGCCTCGGTTTCTTCCTTGATGAATTCTATCGAAGAAACGCTTATTTCCTTCACTAGATCGTCGATGACGCCACGGGTGGAGTCCGGATAGGACAGCTCGATAGCCTGTAATATGTCATGGCTTGAGGAAATAATGGGGTTGATCTTGAATCCGGTCAGCGATTTGACATGGTCGATGACGAATATGTTCAAGGGATCGGCCATTGCCAGGGTGATCGTATCTCCCATTTTGGATATGGCGATTATCTGGTAGCGGCGGGCAATTTCAAGAGGGATGACCTTTGCCAGTTCCGGGTCTATCCTGAAACGCTTAAGGTCTATAAGGGGAAAACCCAGGCCCTGGCTCAAGGCGGATATCAGATCCTCCTCCTTTATAAACTTCATATCTATGATGATGTCGCTGAGCTTGCCTCCCTTTTTTTCCTGGATCTGCAGGGCCACGTCCAGGTGCTCCTGGGTGATCAGGTTGTTTTTGATCAGGATATCCGTGAGCCGCTCTTTTAACGAGATCATATGTTTAGTTCATAGTTCATAGTTCATGGTCTACTGGATTTGCATTCACAATGAACTATGAACTTTGAACAATGAACAATACTATTCTTTGTCTTTATAATATTTTTCTATCGCCCTCTTGATATCCGAAGACGTCGAAACGAACGTCTGTATATTGCATCCGGTGAGAAGCTCGATGTCTTCTATCGCATGAATATTCAGGGGGTTGGACATAGCCAAAGTAAGGTTATTTCCGATCTTGTCTATCGGGATCAAAACGTATTGCCTGGCTACGCGGGCAGGTATAATGTCGATGATCTCGGCGTTGATCTCATAGTTGGTAAGCGGCAGGTACGGAAAGCCGTATTGGGCCGTCAATGACTGGGCGATATCCTCTTCCCTGGCAAATCCAAGCTCGACCAGGATTTCTCCGATCAGCCCGCCTTTTTCTTTCTGAACGAGCAGGGCCTTATCCAGCTGGGACTGGTCTATAATGCCGCGCTCTACCAGCAGCTCTCCGAGTTGTTTATTGATTATTCTTCTTACGGCCATAATATCAACCTCAAAATTCAGATAGAGACGTGATTGGCGCCTTTGCCCCTGGAAACATTGACTAATTCCTTGGCCTTTGAAATCAGTTCTTCCGAGCTTATGCCGTCAAGCGGATTCTCGCTGACCCCGCCGGAAACAGTGATCTTTTTCCTGGCATCTTCCGCCTCGCTGAAAACAAATTCTATTTTCTTCCTTATATCTTCTGCGATGGTCTGGGCCTGGCGCTTGTTCTTCTCCGGCAATACCACACCGAATTCGTTGTCTCCGACCCTTGCTGCCCTGTCTATGTCGGTTATCGACTCGGTGATCAGGGCGGCGACTTTCTTCAGTATCGACTCCGCCTGCAGGGAACCGAAGTTCTCCCGGAATCCCTGGAAATTATCGATATTAAGAAGGATGAACGCGCAGGGCCTCTGATAAAGTATCGCCCTCTTTATTTCTTCCTGCAGCCTGCTGCGGATGAAGGCCTCGTTATACAGGCCGGTCAGCGCGTCTTTGATCTCCAGTTTTTCCACCCAGCGCAGTAGAAGGTCGTTCTCAACCGCTATAGCGACCTGTTTTGCGAAAATGTCCAGCAGCTCCGCGTCCTCTTTTTTATAAAGGAACTCTTCCTTGGTATTGCCGATGCATAACACCCCTTTTACCTTTCCCCGCAAATATATGGGCAAGGCAAGGAGGTTCCTTAATTTGAATTTATCGCTGAATTCTTTTTGCAGATTCCCCTGTAATTTATTTTCCTGGTCCAGTATCAGCGGCTTTGTGCTCTTGGCAAAAACGCCGAATACCGCGTCGCGCGCCGGTATCCTTATCATGGCGAATTGCTGTGAATGCATGCCGTCAAATGTCTTTATGTAGAAATCGTCATCCTCCCCTTCCCTGAACAATAAAAATGACGCGTCGGAATTTGCCAGTATCCTTGACTTCTCTACCGTAAGCTTCAATATCTCCTCCAGCCGCAGCCCCTGGGAGATCAGGGAGCTTATCTGCAGGAGGCTGGAAAGCGCCAGGACCCTTTTTTGTATCTCGATATTTATCTGTGTCGTCCTTTCGCTGTACCCTTTAAGCTCATCCATGCTGTTACGTATCTGCAGGGTCAGCTGGTTCAGGGACTCTCCCAAGTACCCGACCTCGTCTTCTTTCCCGGCATCAACAACGCGGTTAGTATCTCCCTGCGCTATCAGCTTTGCCTCGGAACTGATCATCAGCACGCGGTCGAAGACCTCTTTTACCAAGAAGAAACCGATGACCGCGATAAATATGCTTATTATCAGCGATAACGCTAAAGCGGCGTCTAATTTAAAGCCCACCAGCGGAAGGACATTGTTAGAGACTATATAAAAGGTTACAAGCAGAGGCAGGATCGACATCAGGCAGAAGGCAATCCTTAATCGATATTTTAGGTTTCCCGAAGAAAGGATATTCTTTTTCAACTTCGCCATAGTAACCTCCTCAATTTTCCGATATGCCTGATTAAGTTTTAAATATAAATTTGGGTTTTACTAGATAAAATTATACAACCTATCTTATTTTACTGCAACAAGTTTATTAAATTCTCTCAATAATTCTTCCTTGCCTACCCCCATGTCCAGAAAATCCCAGGGCAGGATATCGTCCGCGGATTTTTCCTTTAGATAAAAACCCATATCTATGCCGCAGGCGAAGAATGCCTCCTGCCAGCGCCTGAAAACAAAATGGTCTTCCCAGGCGTCGAACCTCGCGCCGTTATTAAAAGCGTGTTCAATAACTTCGGCCAGCCTTCTGTCCCCGCGGGAAAGGACACCCTCCAGGATGCTCATTTCGGGATTATGAAAATTCAGTTTTATCCTTTTATTTCTTAACCTGCCCTTAAGATAAGCGGTCTTGTCGGCGATCGACCGGCCCTCGTGCATTTTAAGCCATTGGAAAGGAGTATGGGGCTTGGGTATCAAGGTGTTAATGCTTATATTTACCTGGGCGGCGCCGTTGCGCCCGGAGCCGCCTGGGACGTTTATTTTCTTCCTTAATTCGGATACTTCTTTTGCGAATTCGACTATCGCGTCCAGGTCCTGCGGCTGTTCCGAAGGCAGGCCTATCATAAAATAAAGCTTTACTCTCTGATACCCGGACAGGTAGGACTGCTCCAGGATCCTAAAAAAATCGGGGACCTGGAAATCCTTGTTTAAAACCCTGCGCAGTTTTTCAGTCGCTGCCTCGGGGGCAAACGTAAGGCCGGTCTTTTTTGTCAAGGCGATAAGACTGGCCGTCGCGGCCACATGCGGCCTGGGTTTTATGGATGGCAAAGAAACGCTGACCCCCTTATCTTTGAAAAAACCGAGCAATCCGTTCAGTAATTCCTCCATGAAGGGGTAATCGCTCACTGAAAGCCCCGAGAAAGATATTTCTTCGTATCCGGTCTGCTTGTAAGCCGCGCAGGCCAACCCCAGCAGATTATCCACTTTCCTGGCCCTTAAAGGGTAATAGAAGTTCCTCGCCTGGCAGAAACGGCAGGCATTGGGGCAGCCGCGCATCACTTCAAGCGTTATGCGGTCATGGACAATTTCAATATAAGGCACCAGCCACGATACCGGGAAGGGCGAGCTGTTCAAATCTTTTATATAACGTTTCTTTATCTTTCGCGCAGTTCCGGAACTTTTAGGGCTGAACCCGCTTATCCTGCCGTCGTCAAAATATTTTACTTCGTATAAAGACGGAACGTATACTCCTTCGATATTTGAAAGCTCTCTCAACAGGCCTTCTTTGTCCAGCCGGCCTTCCTTAAGCCTGCCTTTCATCTCCCGGAAGGAAGAGATTATTTCAATAACCGCTTCCTCTGCTTCTCCTATCACAAAGGCATCGATGAATTCGGCCATAGGTTCAGGGTTAGCTGCGCAGGGGCCGCCTGCGATGACCAGGGGAAAACTGCCGTCACGCTCCCTTGCCCTTAAAGGGATACCGCCGAGCTTCAGGATGTTCAGCACATTTGTGAAAGTAAGTTCATACCCCAGAGAAAAACCGATCATATCAAATTCTTTTAAGGGTTTTTTTGACTCCAGGGAAAATAGCTCAACTCCGCTGCTTAACAATATGCCTTCCAAATCTATGCCGGGAGAAAAAAACCTTTCGCAGCAGACGCCTTCGATGCCGTTAAGCAGGTTATAAATGATCCGCAACCCCAAGTTGCTCATCCCTACTTCATACAGGTCAGGGAATGACAAAGCGAACTTGACATCGCTCTTACCGAAATCTTTTTTTGAGGAATTCCATTCCTGGCCGATGTAGCGGCCGGGCTTCTGCACTTGTGATAAGATGTCTTCGATCATATATGAGGGCATAAGTTGTGGAGTAATTTAATTCGGTGACGCTTTAACATGATGTCCCGCACATTTCATGTGCGGGATTAATCCGCGGACGCTTCGCTATAACTTATGTCGGATAACGTAAAATAATCACTCCATAAGTTATCCGCTGGTTTATCCATACAGTTTGAAAACCTGGATAAATTCGCGGACGCTTCGCTATAACTTATGTCGGATAACGTAAAATAATCACTCCATAAGTTATCCGCTCATTTAGAATACCTGTCTGCTTTTCCCGATATTCGCCAGGATACCCAGCGAAATAAAAGTTACCAATAGCGAAGAACCTCCGTAGCTCATCAAAGGCAGCGGTATGCCGACCACGGGGGCCAGGCCAAGGTTCATCGCGATATTAATGAGTATCTGCGTTCCGAGCATAAGCGATATCCCGAAGGCAAGAAATTTTCCAAAATGATCGTTCGTGCGGGAAGCGATACCGATGCCTTCTTTTATCAGGATAAAATAGAGAAACAAAAGTAATAACGCGCCGAACAGCCCCCACTCTTCGGTAAAGGTAGCGAAGATAAAATCGGTGTGCGACTCGGGTAGAAAATACAGCTGGCTCTGGGTGCCTGAAAGCCACCCCTTTCCGAATACGCCCCCCGAGCCTATGGCGATCTTTGACTGGATCACCGTATAGCCTGCGCCCAGAGGGTCGATGTTAGGGTTTAGAAAAACCATGATCCTGTCTCTCTGGTAATCCCGCAAAAAATGCCAAAGCACAGGCAATGATACCATAACGGAGCACAGGATCAGAAAAAGGTATTTCAACCTCACGCCTGATAAGAACATCGTCGCGACAAATATGACGATGATCAATAAGCCGGTTCCCAGGTCCGGTTGCTCGATCACCAGCCCCACCGGCAGGGCTATAAATAAAAAAGGAAGTATGAACGCGCGCATAATGCCGAATTTCCCCACTTTCAGGGAGATATCGGAAAGCGATTTTGTGCTGAAGTACCTTGCCAGAAAAATCACTATGATTATTTTCGTCAGTTCCGAAGGCTGGAAATTAAACCACCCTATCCTTATCCAGCGCTGTGCGCCGAGGCGCACGCTCCCCAGGAAAAAGACCAGGAACAGGAAAAAGATGGCCATTGCGTAAAGGAAGAACGTCGCGTCCCAAAGCCTGCGGTAATTAAGGCTGGAGAGCAATAAGAAGAACAAGGCGCCGAGAAAGATCCAGAATATCTGGCGCTTAAAAATCAATTTCCACGACTCCCCTTCTTTCTGATAAGTGCTGCTGTAGATAGAAAGGACCCCTACGCAGGATATAAGGAGAGCGATAAGCAGTATAGTCAGGGTCGACCTGTTCATATTAGACCTTCTAAAGCCATTTCTTCAATGATTTGCTTTGTCAACACGCACGAAGCATACCCTGACCCTCCGTGTTCCAGAAAAACGCAGATGGCATATTTTGGATCATTATAGGGGAAGTATCCCGCAAACCAGGCGTGCGGCTGGCCCCTGGGTGCCTGCGCCGTGCCGGTCTTGCCTGCCACACTGACGGTGAGCCCGGATAAAATATTTGCCGTTCCTTCTGTATCCGCTACTACCTGCCTTAATCCTTTATTGACATTAGCCAACACGGAATCTTTTATGGGGATCCTGGCCTCTTTTTTGTGCCCAGCGGAGGTATTATGGCCGTCAATTTTTTTAACTATATAAGGAGTTACCATAAAGCCGCCGTTAGCGAATACGGAAATAAGGCGCGCTATCTGCAAGGGCGTCACCAATAAGTCTCCCTGGCCGATGGAAAAATTAGCCGTATCGCCGTCAAACCAATTCTGCAGCCTGACCATCCTCTTCCAAAGCGGCGAAGGAACGAACCCGTTTACCTCATAAGGAAGGTCAACCTGGGTCTGTTTACCTAAGCCGAATTTCAGGGCGTAATCGTGTATGCCCTGCGCGCCCAGGAGCAATCCGCTCCTGTAAAAAAATACGTCGCAGGAATGGGCTATTGCCTGGTTTAAGTTTTGCTGATTATGCGTGTCCCAGCAGGCAAAATCCCGCCTGCCGACTTTCAGGTGGCCGGGGCAGAAAAAAGTCGTATTGAGATTTATCTTACCCGAATCGAGGCCGGCGCTTGCGATCACCGTCTTGAATACCGAGGCCGGAGGATAAACGCCGCTTATGGAACGGTTGATCAGAGGCGAATCCGGGTCTTTAAAAAGCCGGGCGATATAAGGCCCGCTCTTATTGATAAAGGCGCTGGGCTTAAAACCCGGGCTGCTCGCCATGGCGATTATCTCTCCGCTGGACGGGTCCATAATGATCACGCTGCCGGTCCTGCCCGCCATTTTCTCTTCGACGACCTTCTGGACGCGCAGGTCCAGCGTCAGCTGCAGGTCATTGCCGCTCTGGGGAGGCCTGTAACCTAAGACCCGCATGAACTTTCCCCGGTGGTCAACTTCCACGGAAAGGGCGCCGTCCTGCTGACGCAGGAAATAATCGTATTTTTCCTCTACCCCTGTGAATCCCACGATGTCCCTGGCGTTATAACCGGAGTCGGCCAGCTTCGCCAGGCGTTTCCCGTCGATCTCGTTCAAATAGCCCAAAACATGGCAGGCCAGTTCTCCGTGCGGGTAACGCCGCAAAGGATGAGGCTGGATTATTATACCGGGGGATTCGTTCTTTAATTCCTCTATGGCAATGGCCTTCTTGATATCGATGTTCTTTTCTATTATTACCGGAAGGAATGAAGCCTGGTAACCGGACCTGAACTTTTCTTTTAACTGGTCCGGCCTGCTGCCCAGGACTCTTGAGATCCCGGCGATCATGCCGCTTACTTCCTCTTTTTTCTGGGGCATGACCATAACGTCGTATGTCAGGTAGTTATCGGCTATTATCTCTCCGTTACGGTCAAGGATCTTGCCGCGGGCACCCAGCTGAGGCAGAAGCCTGATGCAATTCCTGTTGCTTAGGCGCTTGAATTTGTTCCCCTGTATGACTGAAAGGTTAAATATGCCTGCGGCAACAAGCACGAATAACGACAAAAATACGATCTTTGTGACTTTAAGTCTCATTTTAATTGTTAATCAGCGAGGCTTCCGTTGGCGAATACGGGATGGAGGAATCTAAACAACAAATGAAAAACTAATACCGTGTATAAAATCTCAAGTGCCGTGACCTTAATAAAGATCCAGGGACGAACCGCGCCTCCCCAATACTGGATCAACGCCCTCATGATGATAGAGTTCAAAACCAGGACAATGGATAAAACGGCGATACGCACTATGCTGTTTTCCGCAGATATCTTTTTGAAAAGCTTTAATACCAGAAATGCCCATAATGGGAATAACACCGTGTTCACGCCGTAGGCGCTTATCCCCAGGCTGTCCCTTAATAGCCCGGCGAATACGGCGAAGGCGAGCGCCCAGGCGGGAGTAAAAAAAATGCACGCCATGAAGACCGCTGTCAGCGAGAGGTTCGGTTTCACAAGGAATACCCGGAAATAATTCAAAAAGGTCGGCTCCAGCAAAACAAAGGCCGCGACCAGCCCCAGATAAAGCAGCTTCTTCATCTTACTATCACCATCACTTCTTCCGCGGAAGACAAATCTCCCGCCGGCTTTATTATCGCGTAGCGGCTGAGGCCGGAATATTCTTCGCCTACCCCGACGATAGTCCCGATCAGCAATCCCTTGGGGTATGCCTGCGTAAGCCCGCTTGTGACGACCGTATCGGAGATATTGACATCCGCTTCTTTAGGCAGATATTTCATGATCAGAGAATTCCCCAGAGTCCCGGAAACCAGCCCCTCCTGCCTGCTGCGCTGCACTATCGCTGAAACGCTCAGATTCGGATCGTTTATCAGTATGACCTTGCTCACTGACTGGCCTGCCTCTGCTACTTTACCCAATAATCCGGAATATCCCAGGACAACACATCCTTTGTTTATGCCGTGATGCCTTCCTTTATCGATAATGACAAGCGACGACCAATTATCCGGCGACCTTCCTATTACCTTTGAAACTATGACTTTAAAAGGGGATTCTTTCTTCAAAGAAAGGAGATTATTAAGGCGTGAGTTTTCCAGTTTTGTTTCTTCGGCAGAGTTTAACCTCTGCCTGAGCAGCCCTGTTTCTTCCTTCAATCTCTCATTCTCTGCCATGTTGCGATGGAAGAAAATAAAGGCTTTGATCTCTCTGCCAATAAGCGAAAAGAAACCGAGTGGGAATTTCAGGGAAGCTGATACCGGTTGCCTTAGAGGCAGGATCAGCCCTGCCACGGCTAGACACGCGCAGATTATTGCGGGGAAGAGGATCAGATTTTTCTTATTGGCTTTAAACACATCCGAGGGGGAAAATTAAGAATGCATCTCCGACTTTATAGGAACGGTGACCTTTTTAAGATAGCGTATTTCGTTTAAGACTGTCCCTGTGCCGTTTGCGACCGCGGTCAAAGGGTCTTCGGCAATATGGACAGGCAGACCTGTCTCTTCCGCGAGCAGTTTATCAAGACCTCTTAGCAGCGAACCGCCTCCAGCCAACACGATGCCGTGCTCTATCAGGTCGGAAGAGAGTTCCGGCGGCGTACGTTCCAGTGTGATCTTGGCGGATTCCAGTATCGCCCGCAAGGGTTCCTGAAGCGCCTCTCTTATCTCTTCAGAGGTTATAGTCACGGTCTTGGGAAGCCCGGCTACAAGGTCCCTCCCCTTGACCTCTATCGTCATCTCTTCTTCAAGGGGATAAGCGGAACCGATCTTTATTTTTATTTCTTCGGCTGTCCTCTCGCCTATCATGAGATTATAGGTCTTCTTGAGGTATTCGATTATGGCTTCATCCATCTCGTCCCCGCCGATAGGAATTGATTTGGAAAACACTATCCCGGCGAGAGAGATCACGGCGATCTCGGTCGTTCCTCCGCCGATATCTATGATCATATTCCCGATAGGTTCCTGGATAGGCAGCCCGACGCCTATAGCTGCGGCAATGGGCTCTTCAATCAAGAAGACTTCCCTGGCGCCTGCGCGTTCAGCGGAATCCTTTACTGCGCGCTTCTCTACTTCCGTGATACCGGAAGGTATAGCAATGACGATTCTGGGCCTTACCAATACGCGGCGATGATGCACCTTTTTGATGAAATAACGCAGCATCGCCTCGGTTATCTCAAAATCGGCTATGACGCCGTCTTTCATGGGCCTTATGGCTACGATGTTGCCCGGGGTCCGGCCTAACATGCGTTTCGCTTCGTCTCCCACAGCTAAAACATGGGAAGTGCCTCTCTCTATGGCTACAACAGAAGGTTCGCACAGGACCACCCCTTCCCCCTTCACAAAGACAAGGGTTGTGGCGGTGCCCAGATCGATCCCCATATCGTTAGAGAACAAACCCAGAAGATAATTTAACGCTTTCTTGGAAAAATCTCCAAATTTTGCCATTCGAGGCCCCCAAAATTATTCCCTACCCTAATTGGACAATATTTAGTGATTCTATCAGAGATTAAAACCCCTGTCAAACAAAAAGTTACTTAAATTGCGCTCAAACAAAGAGTTGTTTTATAGAAATGCCCGCAAAAACGCATTGGGATTGAGTATGAACCGGCCGGCTATTGCAGTTCAAGGTAAGAACCGTCCCTGTTCAGCTGCCAGATATCAACATCATCTTGCCCTAAAAACTTCCTGGCCGCGCACAATCCGGTCAATAACGCGTGGTCGGAATTATCGTAACGGAACAAGCCGCCCCTGCCCATGGTCTGAAAGTTTTTAAAACGGCCCAGGTAATCCCTGACAATAGAAACATTCTTCGCATACCCCAGCGAGTAGACCGGATAAGCATCGGCGCAACGGACCACAAACCCGTTGATAAGGTGCCTGCGGTGGGCAATACCAGTCCTCTCCAACTCCTCCATTGCGTAACGGATCAGGTCTATATCGTTCATGCTCCAGAGATCGTCACCTTCGTCGCAGAAATACTCAAGGCCGAGGGTGGTATTTTTCTGGTCAATGAGCATAGCCGCGCTCCAGTTCTTGTAATTCTGAATCCTGCCGAGGCTCACCTCGGGAGAATGTATATATATCCACTGGTCAGGGAAAATATGCTCTTTCTCAAGGATGACATTCACTGCGATAAAGGAACGGAATAATAATCTTTCCGCGGCACTCAGGACTTCCTGCGGAGGAAGAGGGTATAAAGAATTGACCAAGGCAGACAGGGGCATGGTCGAGAACAGGTAATCAACCGGGAATTCATAAACTCCCGCGCCGTGCCTATCCCTGGCCTGGACCGCGACGATCCTTGACCCGTCATGCCTTATGCTGTAGGCTGTTTTCCCGAACTGAAAATCAGAACCCGCGGCAAGGCACATATCTTTCAATCGGTTATAGAAGGCTCCCGGCCCGGTGCGGGGATAAAGGAATTCTTCTATCAGCGTCTTGGGGGTACCTTTGTTGTTCCTCAGGATGGCTTTCTGAATAGCTACCCTCAGGGATAATCCATTAATCCTTTCTTTTGCCCAATCCGCAGATAAGCTATCGCAGGGCACGCCCCAGACCTTTTCGGTATAGGTCTTAAAAAAGATATTGAACAGGCGCTTGCCGAAATAATTCGTGACCCAGTCTTCAAAGGTATTGTCATAGGATTGCCTGAAGAATTTCTCTTTTAAATAACTCAAAATAATAAGCCCGCTTTCAATTGCGCCCAGATTGCAAAAAGTATTGAAGCAGGTCAATGGATAATTAAAATACCTTTTCTGATAAAATATCCTGGAAAGCCTTTTTACGTGCAGAAGTTCATCTCCCATGACATCACGCCATATCCTTCTTACCTCGCTTGATTTGGAGATAAAACGGTGGCCGCCTATATCAAAAAGATAACCATGGAAGTTAAGCGTCCTGCATAGCCCGCCTGCTGTATCCTCTTTTTCTACCACCGTGGCAGGAACGCCTGCTTCTCCCAGCGTATGCGCGCACATTATCCCCGCTGGTCCGGCGCCGATAACAAGAATATTAGAAGAAGGCATCTATTCAAGCTCCTTACTTTTTGTTTTTTACTCTAATGAATAAGGCATTAATTATACCGCAAAACGCGCCTGATGCCATTATAATATTATCAATGAATATCACAGGCACACAGAGCCCGGCAAAGAGCGCGCCCTTTTCCTTGCGCAGGAACATAGTGAATCCCGCATTCAATAACAGCCATAACCCGGCCAGGCCGTATAAATAAGCGGCGCGGTGACCGGGCGGAAACGCAAATAATACAAAAAGCAGGCTTATTGAAATAACCAGGCTTATAAGCTGCCCGACGGGAGCATGGGCATACCCTACCCTGTTCCTGCATAGCTGCTGCCATCCGCGGTATCTTACAAAGATCTTCCCCCACTCAAACGGGACCTTGAAATCATTTTTCAGCAAAGAAACAGGAGTAAACCGCCTCAGATGAGTAACTTCAAGGTCCTTAAGCAGGTTTATTTCTTTGCCGCGGGAAAATAACCGTTGGCCGAAAGCCGTATCATCCGACGCCAGGTCCGTGTCATCGGTACATAAACCCGCCACGTCACTGCGGAAGGCGTAAATTGAGCCGTACAAAAAAGTTATTGACTTAGGCATACGGCTGAAGGTGTGGTGCAGATAAAGATTTTTATACTGGCTGAACAGATCATCATATGGATTTTTTTTGGAGAGGATACCGGTGACGGCGCTTACTTGCGGATTGCGGAGGAAATATTCCGAGATCTTGCTCAAGGTATCGGGCCTTATCAGAACATCGGAATCAATATTCACTAAAATGCTGCCGCTGGAATGCTTAAACCCCAGCCTGCGGCCGCGGCACCTGTTCGGCTCACCATCTAATTCTATTACCCTGTCGGCGAATTTTGCGGCCAAATATTTCGTATTGTCGCTGCTTGCGGAATCGACTACAATAAGCTCGTAGTCGGGATAAAAAGAGCTTCTTATCGACCTTAAGCATTTCTCTATGGTCTTTTCGCTGTTAAAAGTGGGGATCACTACCGAAAGGCGCGGCATATCTTTTCTTTTTGTGTTATAATATTGGCGTTTCGACTCAGCCAGGTTTTATTTTATTAGTAAACCTTTGATGTTTCAACTGATTTTATAATAATCCTGTGATAAAACGCAAAATCCTGATAATATCGCCTTACCCTGTCCTCCCCATGCATTACGGCGGCAGGATCAGGATCTATAAATTGGCCAGGGAATTATCGCTGTTGAATAACGATATAACTATCCTTGCGCCATACAGGCCGGGGCAAAAGGCATATCTTAAGGTCAACGATAATTTAAGGATCCGTTCGGTAATCTATCCCTTTGTCGCCCCGTTTTTACTGCTCGACAAACCCTTTCCTTATCAATTCCTCGTCTCATTCCACCCGGGTTACAGATACCTGGCAAGGGAGCACCTGAAAGGATATGATATCTATCAATTTGAACACGTCGCTTTCGCGGACCTCCTGGACCATCTGCCTAAAAAAGCAAAGGTCGTTTATGACGCGCACAACGTGGAATATGACTATATAAACTCCGAAGTCACGGCCGAGGGATTAAGGGACGTCATAATGAAAAGGATATATCATTTAGAGAATAAAATCCTGGGGCAAGCGCGGGCTGTGTTTTCCTGCTCCCGGGAGGACATAATAAGGTTTTCCGGGCTTTACCGCGCTGACCCGGGAAATTTCCTGATAATCCCCAACGGCATTGACAAGCACGCGGCAATAAAATCCGACGGCAAAGAAGGCATTTCCGGCATAGGCGGTATCCTGGCGTTCGACAGAAAGGTGATTTTTTGCGGCAGCAACGTTGAGCACAACCGCTGCGCTGTGCGGTTTATCCTGAAGGAACTCGCCCCGGAATTAAAGGATTGCTGCGCATTTATAATAGCGGGTTCCTGTGCGAAGGCCTTTAGGGGGTGCCGCCTGCCTAACGTCTTCTTTGACAATGACGGCAGGGATGCCTCTGATTACGCGCGCCTCTCCCCTATAGCTATAAACCCTGTTACCCAGGGAGGCGGAACTTCATTAAAAATACTTGAATACCTAAAGTGCGGCTTTCCTGTAATATCTACGGAGTTCGGCATGAGGGGATATGCCGACTTAAAGCCGCTGGTTGAAATTGAAACCGCGTCCCGCTTTGCGCAGGCGTTACGCAGTTTTAAATCCTCTCGGAAGGTAAGCCCTGAAGCCTTAAGCAAATACCTCTGGAGCAACATAGCATTTAAGGCCAACGACGCATACGGGCACTGCTGAAAGCGCCTATCTTAATATCGATTCTATATACGTGTCGCGGGCGCGCCTTGACCGCTGGATCATCCGCCTTTTTTTCGCCATAGCCGCCCCTTTCCATAATCCGGCAAACAGCGCCTTAAGCTGAGCCATCCGGTCTTTTCTGCGCGACAGATAAAGTATCCGGGAGAAGATAATTTTTGGCAGGTATTTGATTAATATCGAGGCAGGCATGTTTTTGATAAGGACAAATAATGAATTCCTGGCGACATAATAACCGGCTATGCTCCTTCCGGTAGAAGAACCCCTGTGATAGACAACGGCCCTGGGGATATAACGGCATTCATAACCTTTTAACTGCGCCCGGAAGCTCAGGTCTACGTCCTCGCAATACGCAAAGAAATCCTCGTCAAATAGCCCGGTGTCTTCCAGTGCGCTGCGGCGATAGATAGCAGCGGCTGCCGAGGCGCCAAAAACCTTTGCCTCGGAGTCAAATTGCCCGTTGTCTTTCTGCCAGACGCCCCTGTGGTCGGAGAAACCGTCCCTGCCGTAAATATCTCCCGCGGAATTAATAGTATCCGGCCTATCAAAAAACATGATCTTCGACGCCCCGGAACCCGCCGCGCTGTCACCCTCCATGCCCCTGACTAATTCTTCAAGCCAGGTTTCACCGGCGGATGTGTCGTTATTCAAGAGGACTACGTATTTAACCTTCTTATCTTCCAGCGACGCTCTTATGCCGGTATTTACGGCCCTTGAAAAGCCGTAATTCTTTTTTAACAAAATGAGTTTTACCGAAGGGAAATTCTGCCTGATAAAATCAACGGAACCGTCTGTGGAGCCGTTATCAACTACGATCAGCTCGAAAGGAGAAAATGTCTGGCGTTTTAATGACTCCAGGCATTCAGGGATATACCGCATCCCGTCATAATTGGGTATGATCACGCTCACAAAAAAGCCGTGATCACGAATGCCCCCTGCCATATTTACTCCTTTTTGTCCTTATGGCAGCCGCGTGCAAAAGAAAGCGGCCCTGAAAAACCTGCGTGCGCCACAGCCCTCTCTAACATCCTTTTTGTTTCAATGGATGCGGCCTTGCGCCTTTTTCCCGAGAATAAATATAGGAAAGAAAACTTAAAAAGCCCGGTAACGAATAAACAGTTAAAAAGTAATTTTAACAGTATGATCTGCGGTAAACCATAGTGCTTATTGTAGAACTTATACATGCTGTTAAAATAATGGTAATGGTCCTGTATTTTATTGCGGCTGCTCTGGCCTCCCAGGTGTATGCATCGCGCCGAGCGCAGATAATATATGTTCCATCCTTTCTTCCTGGCCCTTACACACCAATCCGTGTCTTCCCAGTATAGAAAAAAACGCTCATCGAGCAGTCCTATATCGGAAACGGTCTTGCGCCTGATCATAAAACACGCCCCCTGTATAGTTTCAGCCTGCTGTGCCGGATCCTCGAGCCGATCCGCGCGGCCATGCCCGCCGCTGCGGCCGGACCCGGAAAACAGTTCTTTAAGGACCGCTGTATTCTCCGTCAGCGTTCCCAGGGGCGAAGGCGCCCTATCGGAGAAGGACGCGAGGCTATGCGGCCTTCCTTCCGCGTCGAGCAATCTCGGGCCGATTATACCGGCGTCCGGGTTATGCTCCATAAAGCCGACCATCTCTTCAAATGTCTCCGGAAAAATACGCGTGTCCGGATTCAAAAGCAAGACATATTCACCCCGGGACATTTTTATGCCCATATTGGTAGCCGCGGCAAAACCGATATTCTTTGCGCTTTGCACAAACCGGGCAGAAATGAACTTGTCTTTCAGGCGGCTCAAAGAATTGTTGATATCGTTATTCACTACGATCGCCTCGAAATCAACGGGATTGCCGCGCTCGAAAACCGAGCTTAAACAATCTTCCAGGAGTTTTTCTGAGTGATAGTTCACTATAACTACGGAAAGCTTAATCATGCGCCGCCCTTTTTTTTATGAAAAAGCACAGGTATGGCACAAAATAATACAGGGAGTACATCCAAGAGAGGATAAAACCGTCGAGGCCGTCCTTGAATGAACGCTGCCTCACATAATAATAAAGGAATTTCCTGAAAGGCCCAAAGAGCAGCTTAAAGGGGCTCCTCTTTTCCCCGCGCTCATACAGGAAATTGATCTCATTAGGCAGATAGACGAACGAACGCCTGATAAAATCTCCGACAGAATCATAAGAATTATGGATAAGGCTTTCTTTTAAATAAGCCGCGGTCCCGGCTACTTTAATTTTTTCATGGATGTGATCGCCGTAAAATCCGCCTTTGCCTTTCTTAAACAGGCGGAGCTGATAATCCGGCTGAAGGCACCTCACGTATTTGCCCCAATAATAATTCTTGCGCGGGATAAAATATCCGTCGATATCTCCGGCGGAAGATATGGCAGTTCTTATTTCCTGCGCCAATCCCGGTGGGACAACCTCATCTGAATCCAAACTCAGTATCCATCCGGAAAGGGCCTCTTTGAAACCTGAATTCTTGACCAGATCAATATTATCCCCGTTTTTTAAGCTGATATTGCCCGGCTGACGGATTATTCTGTCCGTGTATCTGCGGCAGACCTCTATTGTCCCGTCGCTTGATCCGCCGTCAAGGATAATGATCTCCTGCGCCCATTTTATACTTTCTAAGGCGCATTTAACCTTATCCGCCCTATTTAATGTCGCGATAACCACGGATAAACCGCTTTTTTCCATAATAAAGCTCCCAGGCGTTACCCGGATGGCATCCGTATCAGGTGGCCTCTTTCCGAGTCCGGACCGTGAAGGCAGATGGAATTATGGCAATTGCCGCATTCCCTGATAAGGTCTTCACCCAGCTTGCGGTTGCACGTCCTTCTGATCATTACGTAAGGGGTGCTGTTCCAGCACTTGATTAATTCCTGGTCCAGCAGGTTCCCGAAAGACATGCTGTCTTGCCTGCCGTTTCTTTTGAACATGACCTCTCCCCCGGTGCAGGGATAGATTTCGCCGTCCCAATCTATTACGATATTCTGCCACGGCTGGAAGCACGGCCTTTGCTTGAAATTAGTGAAAAATAACGGTTCATGGTTAAAAGATACCTTAAGCGTTTTGGCCAGCCTCTTTGACTTCAACATGACCTCATTGTACTTATTTTTATTAAAAAAAAGCGAATCCTTGAATTCGGGCGGCCGGCCGCTATAGTAGCGGCAGAAGGCGACCGAAACCTCTTCTACGCCCAACCCATGCGCCTTTTCTATGATACCGGGGACCTCTTCAATATTAAGCTGCGATACCGCGGCGCAGAAAGACTTGCGCATCTTGCTATTGCGGGAACTCAAATATCCATTCAGCACCGCAATGTCTTCAAATATATCCGAGGCAGGACTCCCTGACATCAGGCTTCTGTTCAGCCGGGCTGATGCGGCATGCAATGAGATCTCCAGCTTATCAATGCCGCACGAAGCTAATTCTTCTGCATGGTCCTTAAGCAATGTGCCGTTAGTCCTGACAAAAACCCTGACCTGCGGAAAATTCTCGTTCAGATGCCTGGTTATTGCAAAAAAATTCCGGCAGAGCATCGGCTCTCCGCCTCCGCTCAAGAAAAACGAATGTTTGAGCCCCATGGGGATATGCGAAATTATCGCCTTGAATTTTTCAAGCGAAAGCTCGCGGCGCGGCTGATCAGCAAAGCCCTGGTTACAAAAGATGCACCGGGCGTTGCAAAAATTCGTCAGAAGAAAATGGTAATACTGCGGTAACCCTATGGCAACCGGCCCCTGGCCGACCACTTCGCTAAAAGGGGCGATATAAAACGGGCCGGCAGACGAAGCGGAAGTTCCAGCCGATGACGGGCTTAGCCTGCCCCTGATAACCCATTTAACGTGCCCGGCAAGGTAACGCAATGACAGGGCCTTGTCGTAAAAAAATAAATCCGGGAACCGGCGTAACTTCGCGTAAAATTTACTGCCCAGGAATATCTCCTTAAGATGGCGGCAAAGCGCTAAAAAGGTGCGAAAATGCGCAGCAAGCGCCAGATGCCGGAGAGAGATCTCAACTTCCTCTTTTCTGAATAATCTCAACTCATCGGACCTTTTAATAAAGTCTTCTTCCCGCGGCAACATCCCCAGATACTGGACATGCAGCATAGGGTCAATACTTCGCTCGGAATACCTGGGGATCCTTTCTTCAAAGACCTTCCTGCACCCCTGCTCATAGGAAACCCAGGGATAATGAAAATACAGGAATTTAAATGCGGACACAAGCGGACCGTCCCTGCGGCAGCTGTGTCCGACATCTCCGAAAAAATCTACGGAGGGATGATAGAGAAAGATCTTATGCTGGCGGTACCGGCCGTCAATCTTATAATGCTTGATCCTTTCCAGAGGAGAAAATACTGACGAATCATCTTTTTCCGTGGGGTAGAATTCAAAGACCTTACCATTAATTATATTGTAACCGCATCTCTTGTTAAATCGCATGAATTCAAGGAGCGACATGCCTTTTACAGGAGAGTGATATAACGAATCGGCATCAATGAGCATTATCCATTCATACGCGCTAAGGTTTTTGTGCATATATTCGCAGGCGCGCTTGAGGATATCCCTCCACTCATAACCCCTGGTCTTGACCGAAACGACATCGATTATCCTGCCGCCATTTAAGCCGTTTTCCCTGCGCAATGCTTCTATGATCTGCGGGCTCAAGTCCGTAGATTCATTATCAAAAACCACGATATCAATGCCCTGCTCGAGGTAATGCTTGAGGGTATATCTAAGGATGTGCTCCTCGTTAAACGAAAATAAGATGCCGCATGCCGCTTTTCCCGGCACAACACCTGATTTATCCATCATCACTCGCTCGCAGGCCATAGGCGCCTATACCTGTATTTTAGAAAACACGTGCGGTTATCCTTGTTGATCGCCGCCTTCTGCGCGGAATATATTGCCTTTACTTCCAGAAGCGGGTTATTCAGGGCCACCCGCATGGCCGACCCTATTTCATCATCCCTGCTAACGGCTAATCGGGGAAAATCCATGATATAGAGCCTCGCCGGACCGGAAGATAACGCTGCCGGGCAATATTTCCCGGCAGCGGAAGTCAAACCCTTCCAGAAAGCGTAATCGCTTCGATAAATATTCAGCACTGCCTGTGACGCGCAGCAATAAATAATAATCAAACCCAAAACGGCGAACCTGCGGGACCTCTTTTTTAGCTCCTCTGCCTGGCAGAGGACAACCGCCAATGCGGCATAAAAACCTATTGACGGCAGATAGGCATAGCGTGACTGCGCGGAAAATTTAAATGGCAGGACGGGAAAAAGGCAGACGGTTGCCCAGATAAGAAAAAAAACGGCGTCCTTACTTTTGCGCCACCTGAAATAGAAAATGATGATAAAACAAACAAAAAGAATATTTTTTGCCGATGCATATAAAGTATCTAGCGAAATGCCGGTTTCACCCCTCAACAAGCCGGATATAGCGTCAAAAGGCAGCAGCATGAACTTAAGGTAACTTAAGTATTTTAAGAAAATATGCCCTCCGGGCTGATAATACATTGCCTGTATGCCCGAATACGCAATATTTGCCTCTGCTACCGCCTTATTCGTCATCATATAAATAGCTGACGCGAGGAAAAAAGGCAAATATTTTGCTAACTCTTTCCTTCTAAATCCCTTCTTTTCCTTTAACCATTCATAAATCAGCAACAGGGCAGGCATGATGATAGATGTTTGTTTTGTCAGCAGGCCCGACAGGTAAAACAAAAATGCCAGCAGGTAATATTTGCGGCCGCGGCCTTCTTTAAAGTTCATGAAGGACAAAAAACCTGACAAAACGAATGCGGTTGCCAGGGAATGGTGCAGTGCTGCGATATACACTACCGGCTCAACTCCTGCCGGAGAAATACCGAACATAACGGACGCGGCGAACGCGGCAGGCGCATTACGCGTTATCCGGCAGATCAGGCGATATACGATGATCGAATTGAAGATGTGGATCAGGATAAGAAAAACGTGATACGGCGTTGCCGCCAATTTAAACATTTTAAATAGCAAAAAGAAAAGTAAATTGCCTGCCGGTGTAAAATAAGCGGACGCCTTATTATAACTGAAGAAATAACTAAAGTTCATCGGGTCAAAAATAGTCTTATCCAGCCAGACAAACGTGTCATACCTGAAATAAAAAGAAACGGCTGAATAATAATTAACGGCGATTATTACGGGTATGGCTGCCAGGTAATAAAAAGGAGGCTTCAAAGCCGATGGATTTTTCATAACTCGTTTATCAATGGCACAGCAATTCTTTAATAATGCTGTAATGTTTTTTGAAGATGCCTTCCGGAGATAACTGCTCTCTAACGGTG
>Ga0265297_10005182_pt1 | contig 20269 bp, 16 predicted proteins | sample Munlanlwell13791_FD_192502 | JGI IMG/M metagenome (GOLD analysis project Ga0265297, IMG submission 192502) | Leachate microbial communities from a municipal landfill in Southern Ontario, Canada - Leachate well 137-91 | ecosystem: Engineered > Solid waste > Landfill > Unclassified | place...
ACACCCCAAAAACCAACATCCAAACCAACATTGCCCGTAACAGACTTATATTCAACACTTGTTTGAATCCTGTCGGGGTCACAAAGGTGGTTTTGTCCATTAATTAAACAGCTCATTTCGGGCTGTTTTTTTTATTGTGATATATTTATTAAATTGGACTAAAGAATTTTAAATCAATGAAAAGAATTACATTATTCTTTATAATAAGATTGGTAATAGCTTATATTTTCTTTGTTTTAGGATGCAGCGTTCTTGATCAACAGGCTTTATGTGAAGTTTTGTTCCCTCATTTTAACAAGGCGCCTGAATCCTCGTTCTTGTTTCTTATGATGTTATTATATATCTCTATACATTATTTTTTCAAACTCTATAGGTTTAAGAGAATTAAATGAACAATCGATTGGCATTGAATGATAAGTGACCGATCGAACTTATGTGAGAACACGAAAGAGGTGTCCAAACAATTTGGACACCTCTTTCTATCAATAAAAGAAACGAAATTTCTATTTAATTTCCGATCCGGATTCCAGGAATTTTATAAAACTCTCAATATCCAGATTGTAACCTCTCGGCTGAGTGATATGCTGCTCTGTGAAAGGATTCAGTATTGCATAGTAAGGCTGGGCATTTACGTTGAACTTGGTCATGGCAAGATGTGAATTAATCTTACCTATGCTCTTTAATACACGACCACTCTCATTTGTAACCCAATCCTTCTCGTCTGCCTCTTTTTTGTCATCAGCATAAAGAGCAAGCATTACAAACTTCTCTTTGAATAGTTTTAAAACCCGTGGATCAGACCATACTCTTGCCTCCATTTCACGGCAATTGACACATCCGTGACCTGTAAAGTCTACGAATAGTGGTTTCCCAACACTCTTTGCGTATGCAAGGGCTTCGTTATATTCGAAAAAACCCTGAAGGCCATGTGGTAATTCAAGAAAATCGCTGTATTTTGCGTTAAACGTAGTGCCGTCATTACTTGTCGCTTCCGCATTCATGCCCCCGGTTTGTTTCTCCTGATAGAGATTAAAATCCTGTGAGCTTAGAGGCGGCATATAACCGGAAAGGGCCTTGAGAGGAGCACCCCACATACCGGGTATCATATAGACTACGAAGCTGAATGCAACAATAGACAAAGCCAGACGACCAACCCCCACATGATCTTTAGGAGAGTCATAGGCAAATCTGATTTTCCCTAAAAGGTAGAGACCCAATAGAAAGAATACCACTATCCAAATTGCCAGGTAAACCTCTCTGTCGAGTATGCCCCAATGGTATGTCTGATCGGCAACACTGAGGAATTTGAACCCAAGAGCAACTTCAAGAAATCCCAGGACAACCTTGACTGAGTTGAGCCATCCGCCGGACTTCGGGAGTTCTTTTAGCAATGATGGAGCAAACGCAAATATTGTGAATGGCAGGGCAAAAGCTGTCGAAAAGGCTAACATTGTAATAATCGGCTCCCATATCTCACCCTGAGTGGATTTTATCAAAATAGTCCCGACAATAGGTCCTGTGCACGAGAAAGAGACAAGTACCAAAGTCAGAGCCATGAAGAATACACCAATAACACCTCCCTTGTCGGACTTTGAGTCTGATTTATTGACCATCCAGCTAGGCATTGTAATCTCAAAAGCACCGAAGAATGATGCTGCAAATACCATAAATACCAGGAAGAAAATTATGTTTGGAAGCCAATGTGTGGCCAGCCAGTTAAATATATCGGCAGTTACAGCCTCTCCACCGGCGAAGTATGTTACAAAAATGATTACAGCAATAGGAACAGTATATAGTGCAATTATGAAAAATCCATATAAAGAGGCCATCAATTTGCCTTTTGCCTTTGAATCCGATCCGTTGTTCGACTGGCTGTTCTTAAGGAAAAATGATACAGTCATAGGTACCATAGGAAAGACACAAGGAGTGAGCAGCGCCACGAATCCCCATGCAATTGCCTCAAGAATTATGGCCCAAAGGGATTTACCCTCTTCTTTTCCGTCAACTGCCGCTACAGCAACATCACCGGCAGGTGCAGAAGCAATAGAATCAGGGACATTGGCCACGACCGGAGTAGTTTCAGTTATAGCAGATGATGGTGTTGAGGTTTGGGTTGGTGCTGAAATGTTATTTTTTACAGTATTATCCACAGCCGGCTTTTGAGTAGGTGTGGTAACAGCAGAACCTTTAACTCCTGGGAGCTTAACGGCAAATTCATATTCAGTAGGCGGTAAACACGATCCGTTGTCACACACCATCCATTCAACGTAGCCTTTTACTGTTACAGAATCTTTAGAGACAACCTGTATTGACTGAGAGAACTGAGCTTTATTCAAAAAGTATCCGATTTTCATCTGGAACATCTCATCAAACTCAATCTTAGGTTGAATGAGCATTTTTACGCCACCGACCTTTTTGTAGTTGCTGCTTTCATCAAAATTGATTTGGGTTGGATTAGGGCCGTCGGTATATGGTCCAAGGTCATAAAGATGCCACCCTTCACCAATGGTTGCATTGAAAATCAAGTCATAGACATTTTTGCCACTCTCCTTGTACTCGATTTTCCATTTTACTGGGTTTTTCACTTGGGCAGTTATACTACCGGCAAGTAGTAGAAGAAAAATTGTTAATTTGATACTCTTTGTGAACATATTGTAATTAATTTATTTCAAATATATGTATTATTATGAAAATTCCTAAGCTGGTATTGATTTTTTAACTTAAAACAGCAGAAAATCATTATAAAAAACAGCATAATTAAAAATAAGACCATGTATATTGGAAAAAGTTTAAAACGCTAAACTTACAGATAATCCCATAGTGGATGATATAACATGATGACAGCTTTTATCATAAAACAAACCTTCCAGAAATTCGTACGCTTTTAGTACGATGAATCCTGAAAAATCCCTCTCTATAAATACACTTGTAGAGAGATTTACCCCAAAACATTTTCCAAAAAAATAACCATTCTTTTCAGAATAGGGGAGATATGCCCCACCGGCAAGAAGTTGCCCGCCTATTCTGTAATTGTCAAAGGTGGCCAGACAGCAGGATGGACCAGCCTGAATCGAGTACCATGAAATACGAGGTGTGTTGATCTTGAAATTTTTTCGTTGTACAAAAGTTGATATGTAGTTTGCACTGGTTCGGATGCAAAATACAGGCATATTTTCCGTATTATATAACCACTCGGCAGAGAATGATTTTCCTGTATAGCTTCTTAGCTTTGTCCCCGGATTAATCTGAATCTTGTTTATCGCTCTGAGGGCTCCTATTCCGAAACTGCATTCTGTCATCTTACCCTGCGCATGACAGAGATTAATAAAAATCGTTAAAGACAAGGTTATGGCGAGGAGGTGCTTAGGTGCTGTATTTTTATTCATCTACAAAAGTGGGCTTAATAGTCTGGCAAATGCCTCTTTTATCTGGTTCTTGACACTTCGTCTCGCCCATTTTGAACTTGCCAGGGACTTACATCTTTCGGTATCTTTTAAGAACTGAATGTCGATTTGCTCTGTAATTTGCCGGTTATAAATAATACTTGTGATTTCAAAGTTGTGTTCTAATGAACGGTTGTCAAAGTTTGCCGATCCTATGATACAGAACTCTCCGTCTATAGATATAACCTTTGAATGGTTAAAACCTTTGCTGAAGAGATATACTTTAACTCCGGCCTCAAGCAACTCCGATGCATAGGACATGGTACTCCAGTGTCCGAGTACCGTATCGCTTCTTTCCGGTATCATTATTGAGACTTCAAGTCCGCCAAGAGCTGAAATCTTCAGGGCATCAAGCAAGGACTCATTAGGTGTGAAATAGGGGGTTATGATATATATCTTCTTTTTCGCATTTGTAATAGCTTGGAAGTAACACTGCATTATACTTGCCCAGTCACTGTCAGGACCTGATGTGATTATCTGAGAATAGACCGGAGCTTGTATCTCTTCAGAACTGCTATATGTTGACGGGTGAATTGAAGGAAAATATTTTTTCTTTCTCTTCATCTGTTTGTTGATAATAAAGTATCTGTCAAGAAGAAAACTGGATTGCAGAGCGGATACAGATTCTCCTATAATCTTCATGTGAGTGTCCCTCCACTCTTCAAAATTGCCGCCATTATAATACCGGTCAGCAATATTCACTCCTCCAAGAAACCCGACAGTTCCATCTACGACAAGGATTTTTCTGTGATTCCTGTAATTAACTTTTGACGCAAGTGTAAGGAACTTTACAGGAGCAAAAACAAGCACCTCAATACCTTCGTTTATCATGTCCTCAATGAATCCCTCATTCATTTGCCAACAACCCACATCATCATATATAATTCTCACTTCAACACCCTCTCTGGCCTTTGATATGAGCAGGGATTTGAAGTTATTGCCAACAATATCATCGACAATTATATATGACTGAAGGTGGATATGCTGTTTTGCGTCGAGTATGCTGTCATACATGGAGTCAAGGGCCTCCTTGCCGGAAAAGAACAGCTCGACGCAGCTGTTCTGCCCGACAGTGCTGTTATTCCCTTTAAGGTTCAGATTAATAAGCTTTCTGAACTGATGAAGCTCAATCGGAACAGTTTCAGGATTGTTCTTAAATTGCCTTCTCTGTTTATTGCTCATGAACCGTCTGTAGCGTTCATCCCTAACTCCCTTTCTGCTGTATATTTTTGCCTTTCGATAGTTCTGCCCGAAAAACAGATAAAGAATAAGCCCGATATATGGAAGGAAAAGAATGACAACAATCCATGAGAGTGACTTCACGGGGTCGAGCCTCTTGTACATTATTCTGGCAGAAGCAAAGATTGCCAGCAGATAATATACAGAGTAGAGTGTTAATGATATGATTTCAGTTACCCCAATTTTTCTGCAAAATATAAAACTGCAACACCACCTGTAAGTGGCTTGAAGTTAATGTTTTTAAATCCTTGTTTCTCTATCTCTTTGCAAAATGTCTCGTATTGCGGGAACTCCTTTACTGATTCAGGAAGATATCTGTATGCCCTTGCATCTTTTGATATAATCCTTCCTATAATTGGCAATATTACAGAGAAATATGTATTATAGAGCACTCTCCACAAAAAATTCCTTGGTGTTGCAAACTCCAGAATTGCCAACCGTCCATTTGATTTCAATACCCGGAGAATCTCCTGGAGTGCTGTATCTCTGTTCTGAAAATTGCGAATCCCAAAAGAAATAGTAACCGCATCAAAAGACGAGTCTTCAAATGGAAGACTCTCCGCTGAACATTCAATATAGCTTGGAAGGGGGTGCCCTTCTTTTGCAATTTTTTCACTTTTATGTCGAGCGATTTCCAGCATATTGATAGACAGGTCTGCACCGGTTACTGTAAATCCTTCCTTATAAAGGGCAATTGTAAGATCTCCTGTGCCACAGGCAAGATCCAGAACAACCTTTGATGACGACCGTTTCAGACTTTTTACCAATTTTCTTCTCCATCCCTTGTCAATACCCAAGGAGAGCAAGTGATTAAGAAGATCATACTTGCCTGCAATTGAGTTGAACATGGCGGAAATTGTCGAGTGTTCCTTACTCAGTCCTTTTTCCATTATTCTAAATAGGTGCTGATAAATCCGAATGAAAGGTCATCCAGTCTTAATTCTCCTTTGGTGACATGACCCAGAAGAGTAAGGCGGACTCCATTATTAAACATATAATCAACAAACTTACCCTCCTGCTCACCGGTTACGCTGACTAATATGGCAGAGTTTATATCATTATACAAAAAATCCTTTTCAGAAATTTCAGAATCGGATGTAATATCAAAGCCAAGTTTTTTTATGGCACAAGCTTCAACAAGTCCGCAGAAAAGACCTTTTTTCATAAGCGGATGGGCACTGGTTAGTAATTTATTCTCTATTGCGTCATACAGAATTTCGATAATGGAGCTGTTATCATCCTCTTTTTCAATATATTCTCCGAGAAGGTATATTGTGTCGCCTTTTTTGTCAAAATTTATGGGAATCATGTGACCATCCTTTGAGAACTGAGGGTCATAAGGATTTTTCTTGTATTTTGATATGCTCTCCAACAACGCAGTGCTTTCTGATAATATTTCGCTAATCTCCACAAGATTATCAGTATTGGAAATCTGTCGTTTGAAATTTTCGTTCATGGTACTATTTGTTATTTTACGCTAAGTTACAAATTATTTATAAAATTTTTAAAATTAAAAAAAGGTGCTATATTTGCACCCGCAAACCCGCAGCCCAGATGGTGAAATTGGTAGACACGCTACTTTGAGGGGGTAGTGCCGATTACGGTGTGCAAGTTCGAGTCTTGTTCTGGGCACCAGACTAAAAGCCAAATTATTGAATTCCAATATTTTGGTTTTTTTGTTTTTAATACACGTCCGCAGGACGTCCGCAATAATAGAAAAGAATAAAAAAGCGTTGAATTTAATTATCCAACGCTTTCTTTGCTTAAATGTATCGTATGACTCTCGTCATCTGACAATACAAATTTAGAAAAAAAATATCTAATTAGCTAGAATATCAGCAAATTGTAACTCAGACCAAACCCGATATTAGGGGCCGGTTTTATTGCATTGTTTTGGAATGTGAGGCCGTAGCCGGCATGAATTCCGATGCCCCACCGGCCTCTCTTCTGCTTTGAGTTGATGGTTGTTGAGGTGATTATTTGCTGTGTGTTGCGGAATATGTGGATGCTGTCCAGTTCCGGACGATATCCGGAAATCCATGCTTGGTAGTTCTTGCCTTGATAGACTTTTTGTTCTTTAGGAAGTTTGATGTAAATGGTATCTTTTATCTTGATGGTGTCTTTTGTCTCGACAAGGAATGTGTCAATGTCCCTTATTATTTTAGGTATTGGTTTCTCAATGCGTAGGGTGTCATGCAGAAATAAAGTGTCGACTTTGGTTACTATTTCTGATATCCGGCCGTCACCTCTGCCGCGTTGGACAATGTTAAAAATTACTACAGAACTCAGAATCGCAAAAATTGCAATAAAGGATATTCTTATAATTTGTTTTACTCGGTTTAATGGAATCATAATTGAGCCTCCTTGTATGATTTGTCATATAGGATCTGGCGCCTTTGTTGTCCGTTAGCTTTAAAAGATAGATGAAGAAATGATTCATAAAGAATCATCTGGTCAAAAGGGAGTTTGTGTCTTAGGACAATTTGTGCAAGAGATAATACTTCCAGGGCACCCTCACAGTGTAAATCTGCGGCTTCTCCTTTCAAGTGTTGAGAATCATTTGCTTTTCCTACTTCTTTGTTTAGTGCAGGACATCTATATCCGCTTGTCAAAATAAGAGGACGTTGAAGTATTTCCCTCAAAGGTTCCAGAAGATTTAACACAAGGAGCCTAATGGCGAAACGTATTTTGTCGGAAGGGATGTTATTGTCGATGCCGAGTTCATTTGCCTTTTGGCTGAACTCAAACTCTTCATAATTAAAATGCTTGGATATGGGTGTTTTCATGTTTTCTGCCCTCCGTCAAGAATCTTTTTTGCCTCTTCTGTGCTACCAAAGGGAGGTACTCTGTTGATGCATTGAGTAACATGGCAGCGCATCAGTTTTGATACTGCAAAATTTGTATTGGCCACATCAAGTTGTGTACGCAACTCTGTGTTGATATCATAGAGTTTTTCAATTTTTTCCGTGGCCGCTTCATACTTTTGATTAAGTGTTGTGAAGTCACGATCTTTCTGTGCAACAATTAGTTGCCATTGTTCGTTTACTTTTTCTGTATTAGCTACCTGGGCAGCTGCTTTCTTTTCAATGATTAGAAATAATGCAACAAACCCTCCGGTGCCCAACAATGCTGCAATCGATTGTATTATTAATTCCGGTGTCATAACTATTGGTTTAAGAAAATCCCCGCATTGTATCACTACAAGGCAGGGATTGGAAAGAATAGGTTTAGGATTAGGATAAGTTGGGTGGTGAAAACTTATTATGCGGTCAGTGTAGCCAGTCCCATCATCTCTCCAGACTTTTCGCCGGTAGTTGTATTAACGTAAAACCATTTGACGAAAACTTTTGGAGTAGCGGCTGTTGGAGCTCCGTACTTGGTATCAAAAGATGTTTTGAGAGCAATGGCTGTAGTTACAGGGGTCTGAGGATCTGCGATGATGGCAGCCTTGGCATATGCATCGCTAATGCCGCTTGACTGAGGCATTGAAGCTTTTACGATGAGCTTCAGATTGGTAACATCATCCGGTATACTTGCGAGTGTAAGGGTGAACGCACTGGCAGTAAGGGAGAGAGTTGCATCAGCTGGAGCCGGAACACCGGCAAGAACCGGAGGTGTTACCAAAGCAGTACCGCCAGCAGCTACAACCCAATGATTCAGACGAAGGTAAAGATTCAACCCTGAAATCTTGGCTTTTGAACCAAGGATAGATTTACCCTCTTGAGTCTGAGCGAGAGAATTCCAGGCAGCAATCTGCGCCTGAGTAAGAGATTTGAAACTTTTGGCAAGTTGGCTGAAGATGGCTTTGATGTCACCTTGAGAAGTCGTGTTAGAAGAGTTGCCATAGCCCTTGTTCCTGATGTATTTGCGACCACGGCTCTTTGCTGCGGTCACGCCTTTTGCAGATCCTGCAAATTCATCAAAGGCAATACTTGGAGTGTACTTCATATAGGTTTAGTGTTTGAAGGATGAAAGTATTGCAAATATAATAAATTTTATAATATGCAAATAATAAGATATATAAATATTGTTATATAACGCATTACTTTAAGTAACATTTGTAATATTACGGATTGCATAAAATATGAGATAAGTTCTAATTTCACCAAATGAAGAAGTATCGCCTGGATAGTTAAAGGTCAAACTGCCGTTTTCCAAAGTTCCAATCACAATATTGTTTCCTGTCCTTCTAGTACCTGTGAGATTGTCAAAAAAAATAGGAACCTGTATACTAACGTCTGTTGCAATAGACGTTAATTGTAGAGTAAAAGGTCCTTGACCTTGTGTAGTATTTTTTTTGTTAAAAAGAAGTGCCATGAAAATGAAATCGTGTGTTTCTTTATACACTTTGTATACAATACGGAACAGTTCAGGTTGGTTAAATACTACGCTTTGTATGTAAGCAGGTATTACTTGACCCCGATAACCTCTCTCAACAAATGCAGAATAGATATAAATTTCATAATTGCCAAAAGAATCCCATACTGTCAGCTTTTCAATACAAAGTTTCTTTTTTTCTATCCAACAACGTAAAAGAGTGCCATCCCTATATATTGATATATTTGAGACAAGAACGGCACTTGACATTGCACTTTTAGACATTAAGAAGTCTGATGGTAAATCAAGCTCTAACCTATCAGCTACTATATAATCTGGATGTGTCGGATTAACGACGATCTTGCCATTAAGAATGCAGAAGCCATTACTTTGGAATTCATTCAATGTAATTATACCTCCACCGAAATTATTGTGATTTAGTGTTATCATAATCATTAATATTATTCAGATGTAATGTAAGTCCCGAAAAATTCAGTACGGTTATGAAATTTAATGAAAGTGTTATTTAGAATGGATAAAGGTTTAGAATTTTCTAAATTATTAGTAGATATTGAGATAAAACAGACCTGATAATCTGCTGCGTCTCTAGAAAATAGCCATAAGTTTGCCCACAGGATTCTATCAATAGTATTTGGGTACATTTCCATAATAAAATTTTGTGTGTCACTCCCATCATTTATAATAATCATGTCAATAGAAGTCATGACTATATTCGTAGAAGTAGGAGACATCTCGAAATCAAGTCGCTCGAATCGAAATGGCCGATTATAGTTATACAAGTCTGCTGTAGTTATTTTGGGACGTGGCAAGTAAATTTCCCCATGTTCAATTGACAACTCTTGAACAATGTGGCCTATTAGAGAATAATACTTGACATAACCACATTCTGAATCAACCCAGCACGCTTTAATATACACTTTCTGGCCAATCTTCAAAGGTGTTCCGAATCTCTCTAAAAAGGCACTAGTTAGATCAATGTCACCCCAATCTGTATCTGGAAATATAGCTACCAAAACCGTTTTGTCCCAACAATCATTTTCTGCAGGGCTTTGTGCAACATACATCTCAACATACAAAACGTCGTTTGGATTCTCTTTTTCTCCCAGACCTGTTAAAACGATGTGTTCAGGAGTCAGCCACCAATCATCTAGTCTAATATAATTTGATGGCTTTAGCTCCAGAGGTGCAATGTCACTCTGTGGTTTCCCACAAATTTTACGATACGTATTGATAGCAACAAAAAGGTTGTGACCGGTCATTGAATATTCTTTCCCAGTAGATGTGTGGTAGGAACCTAGATTATTTGCTAAAGATATCCAGCCCTGACGTTGTTCCTCGGTTATGTCAACATACCCTCTGACAGTATCTGCAAATCGACAACGAGTTGCGGCCTGGTAAATAGTTTTCTTTTTGGAATGTTTTGTCCTGGTCGAAAGGACTGTTCGGTCTCCTGTTTTTCGTGCAGTGACATTACCGGCAGAGCCGGAGAAGTCATTAAAAGCAACTGAAGGTAAAAGTTTCATAATATTGCAATATTAAATGTATATAATGCATTAATATACTGCAAATATAATAAGTTTATTTAAAGTATTTAATTAAGTAAATTAATTACTTATAAAGAAAATGAGCAAGATAACTTGTGAGGATAATTGCGAAAACCGGTTAGCGAGTCTATGAGTAAATAACGAATGTGCATAGTGTACTCCGGGAGATCCAAACCCCATACTGACCTGTATTCAGGAATATTGAAAAGAATTATACGATGCGATAATGAATCAGGAGAAGCCTCAACCGACAAATAATTGCGAAGCTTCCCAGGATGACAACCCCTCCCGGGTTCAACAAGTTGAATCTTTCCAAGAGCCCGGTACCTCATAGGATTGTCGGCACTACCAGCAAAAAGAGAAAACCTCAGCAACATATTGCATCCTTCCTCAACCTCAGCAGAAACAAACTCAACATAAAAAGAAGGAAACTCCTCAAATCTTGTAGGTGCCGGTACATGTTCATTCCCTAAAGTAGCAAAACCATGGTAAGCCGACACAAACAGATTATATCCACTGATATGATTCTCATTCAAGAAAGGAGGCCGGTGTGCGGCCACTTCCTTTGCATAGACTGACCATTGCATCTGTACCTCCTGACTCAAAGACCGCCAGGATTCCAATGCACGCAGATGCACCGCCAGGTGTTCCATCTGCCCCATTGTCCCGGGAAACACCGGTACCGGCTTGCTCCTCCAGTAGCACTTCCCATTCCGGTGATAGAATGTGATATTGCCCACTGAGGACCAGCAGTCAGAGAATTTGATATTTGGCTCATAGATAGGCATAGACTCCGGGATCATTTACAAGTTACAAGTCTTAACCACAAGTAAAAGTTGTGGTTAAGTGCAAAGATAGGAAATCAAGACCGTAAATAATAGTCCTTTAAACCGCTGGACACACCCTCACATGTAATAATTCCGGAAAAAAGAAAGAGAAAGAAAAAAACAGAAAAAAGAGAAAGAAAATAAAAAAGGACTGCATTTTATGCCCCAGGGTAGGACTAGTCAAGGCTGAGCCGATAAAAATACTACCATATGCCCCTACGAAGATAAATCTGCAGGTCATTTCCACCCTCATGGTGGAGATTTTTATCGGGCGAACCCGAAGGGCTGAAGGCCTTGACAAGGAACTGCCCGGGGGCTTCCTTTGCAGACTTTTTTATTTTTTACCAATCCCCTGGCGAGTGTGCGACTGAAGCGGAGCGGAGGTAGCTCTCTCGCCTTTGATCAATGGCGAATGTGGGGTTTGGAATGCAACAAAGTGGAATGAAGAACCAGACATCGCCATACGACTCTCTCCTATGTGGCGGCGAAGCCGGCACAGTGGAGGTTCGGGTGTGCTAGATTGGATATGTGTAGTTTGGTATCCCGGAGGTCGCGGAAGCAACGGAGTGGCTGGAGCGGGCACCGGAGGGATAACAAACGGAACATTTCAGACTCGATTGATATTTGGAAAAGCCGCTGAGAAGCAGCGCGAACGCCTTACCTCAAGCGAGTGTGCGACCGAAGCGGAGCTGAGGGAGCTCTCTCGCCTTTACTCAATGGTGAATGTGGGGTTTGTAATGCAACGAAGTAGAATGAAAAACCCGACATCGCCATACAACTCTCTCCTTTGTGGCGGCGAAGCCGGCACATAGGAGGTTCGGGCGTACTAGATTGGATATGTGGAGTTTGGTATCCCGGAGGTCGCAGAAGCTACGGAGTGGCTTGAGCAGGCACCGGAGGGATGCCAAACGGAACATTTCAGATTCGATTGATATTTGTAAAAGCCGCTGCGAAGCAGCGTAACTCTTTTCCGCTCTCTCCTCAGGGACGGCTTGCCGGCTCTGTGGTGGCTTCTGGGCACAATGTTTTATTGGAACTGCTGCGGATATACAGCATTTAGCAAGGTAGTGAGCTTGCGAACATCCCTGCGATATGCTGTATTTCCGCTTCTGCCAAGCCTGTGGAGTGCGCTCCTGCCCAAGAGCTGAGCGGTGGGCAGGAATGAAATGGGCGGACGTGAGGGAGCAACTGCTAAAAGCAGCCGGAGGCTGTGATGTGGGTGCGGCTGTGCCGCTCTTCTCTCCTCTGGGCAAATATGAGAAAATGGGGAGCAGGCCTAAAGCCTGCGGATTTTATCATATTTGAACAGAGGGTGGACGACCCTATTTATACATAATCTGGGTTGTGTTCGGAGTGGAGCGAGCGGAACGACTGAATACAACTAAGCTCAGATTATGTTAAATAGGGGCGGCCTGATTGAGGGCGGAGCGGAGTGGAGCACGAATAACAAGGAAAGCTGAATAGAAATGGAACTAGTCTGGGAGTGGATCCGGAGAGATTATTCGTTTGATATGTTCTTTTTATTGATGGGTGAAGTTTCGATTCAGACGTGGGCTCATTTCTATTCCAGCTTATGAGCGGAGCGAATACCGATTCCTTCCTGGAGCGTATAGAGTTTGTTGTCTGGAATGGAGCGATAGCGGAATGGAGGATAACAATCTCTTAGCGGAAGTGAACACAGGTCAGTAATTCGAATGGAGCGGAACCAGTGGAGCGGAGAGAGAATGACTGACACATATTTGATATTTTGTACCTTACTAAGGATAAGTTTAATCTTTTTTATTAAATTTACTAGTGGTTAGAATATTAGGCAGTAATAAATTTTGTCTAATTTGGAACTGTCCTATTTTTAGGGAAGGTTACAAATGAAAATATAAAAACCACAGCGAGTTGGCGAACACTTATTGAAAGTCCAGAAATGTTATACATAGAATTAGATTTTGGAATCTATACCCATCAGTAATTGGCAAAATGGGTATAGTTTGATAATTTTGACCAATAATTTGAAATATCCAAATAGCAATTTCATTCCAGCGAACGAATATAATTGATAAATTAAAATTTAAATGAAAGAAATTGAAAATATTAATGGAACGTCTTTAGACATAACTCAGGATTTAATCCAAAAGCTGAAAGAAATTATCCCTAGTGCATTCACCGAGGATAAAGTCAATGTAGAGCAGCTTAAACAACATTTAGGCGAAGCAATTAATACCGATGCTGAGAGGTATCAGCTTTCTTGGGCTGGTAAATCGGAATCCTACAAGATTTTGCAAAAGCCTACAATGGCAACATTGACACCAATTATTGAAGATTCACTTAATTGGGACTTAACGGAGAATATACTTATAGAAGGTGAAAACCTTGAAGTCTTGAAGGTTCTTCAAAAAGCCTATTATGGTAGGATTAAGGGCATTTATATTGATCCACCATACAATACAGGTTCAGATAGTTTCATTTATCCTGATAAGTTTTCAGAATCAAAGGAAGAATATTTAAGAAGGGTTGGCGAAAAAGATGATGAGGGTTTCTTGATGAAAGAAGGCTTTTTCCGTCCTAATAGAAAGGAGAATGGCCAGTTCCATTCAAATTGGTTGTCAATGATGCTTCCAAGACTATTTCTTGCAAGAAACCTACTCAGGGAGGACGGTATCATATTCGTAAGCATAGATGATAATGAAGAAGCTAATCTAAAATTGCTAATGGATGAAGTATTTGGAGAAGAAAACTTCATTGATATTTTCTCTTGGGCAAAATCAGAAACCCCTGCAAATCTTTCAAAGAAGAGTAAAAAGATAATTGAGTATGTCTTGTGCTACCAGAAGATTAAAAATGACGAAAAGTTCAAGGGAGTTAAAAAGAATAGTCCAAGTTCAAACGGCCTGCTTAACCAGACGAACAGTGTTGGTATTTTGAAATTCCCTGCAAATTTTGTTACAACAAGTATTCAGGATGGCCCAATAAAGAAAGGGAAATATGGTACAGATAGCTACGATATTGAGCTATTAGAAGATACTGAAGTATCTAAAGGTTACTTCATTAAACCTGTTTCACTGAAAGCTAAGTTCAAATGGTCACAACCTAAACTTGATGATGAAATTGAAAAGGGTACAAAAATCAATATCCCCACGATAAAACTAAGTCCCTCTTACGAAAAATTAGAGTATGATGAAGAAGTACCACCGAACCTAATAAATGCTAAGGTTGGTGTAGGTACTAATGAAAATGCAGGTGTCGAATTAGAAGGGTTATTTGGTGCAAAAGTCTTTGACTTTCCAAAGCCTCCAAGTTTAATTAAATATTTACTCGGTTTTTCAGATGATACAAATGGTATATACTTAGACTTTTTTGCAGGTTCAGGTGCAACTGCTCAGGCGATTCACGAAATGAATCAAAAGGATGGCGGTAAGAGGAAGTTTATTTGTGTTCAGCTTCCTGAAAAAATTGAACCGGATACTTTAGCATATAAGAAAGGTTTCAAAACTATCTCTGAAATCACACGGGAACGTTTAACTCTCCTTCACAAAAGTTTGAATAAGAAGTCAAAATATGAATTAGATTTTAATTCTGAAATTGATACAGGTTTCAGGTTCTATAAACTTTCTTCTTCTAATTTCAAGTTCTGGCGTGGTGACATTATTGAAAACGAAAAGGATTTAGAACGGCAGCTTGAAATTTTTAATCAACCCCAAAAAAGCAATACAACCTCTATCGACATTCTCTGGGAGTTGTTGCTAAAATCAGGTATCCCTCTTAATACAACAGTCAACAAAATTGACGTAGCAGATACTACTTTGTACTCTGTCAAGCAGAACCAAATTCTTTTTGCACTTGACAAAATCAATGATTCTGTATTGTCAAAAGTGATTGAATTGAATCCAAGTTCATTTATCTGTCTTGATTCCTTATTTCAAAACAACGATTGCTTAAAAACAAATATTCAATTAAGGCTGCAAGATAGTGGAATTGATTTCAAATCAATTTAATCAGGTTTTTATGATAGTACAAAATTTTGACTTCGACAACAACTTAGCTATTGCCAGGCAGCGAGCAGAGCAGATGGTAAACAATGGCCTCTATTCTCGTTTTGGTCTTTCATTCAATGTAAGGGTTGATAAGGCTTTGCTTGGTTGTATGGGCGAGCTTGCTTTCGAACATTGGCTTAGGTCACTTGGATATGAATATCAAGTAGACCGGGACGGCTTCGATAAAAGAAATTCGGACGAATTTGATTTTTTAATTGAGGATAGTAAAATCGATACCAAAGTCGCTAAAAAATCAACAGCAAACCCTCCGAATGATAACTGGACTTATGGCTATCCGCAGGAGCAAAATCCTGCTTCAAAAGACTTTGTTGTTGTTGGTTGGGTTGATTACACAAGAAAAGAAGTTGGCTTTTACGGCTGGATTACCGGCCTTGAAGTAAGTCGCTTTCCAGTTGTAACAAGAAACACATTTGCTGGGTATCCTTACCTAACGCCCAATCACGAGTTTAGATGGGGTGCAATGAATAAAAACTTTGAACTTTTATTTCAACGAATTTTTAATCGGTAATGAAATTACAATTCGATAAAAACCAAAGATATCAGCTTGAAGCAATTCAATCAATCGTTGATTTGTTTGAAGGTCAAGACCTCAATAAGTCTGATTTTGAATATTCCTTTTCCGATACTGGTAAGGGCAGCCTTCAATTTACTGTGGCTGGCGTAGGTAATAACCTGACTTTGTCTGAGGAGCAATTGTTGGTAAACTTAATAAAGGTTCAGCAAAGCAATCAATTACGTTCTGATGAAATTTCAACTGCAATTGAGAAATTAAAGTATCAAGAAGAAATTGAATCGGATGATAAGGTCGAAATTAATAGTGTAGAATGTTCATTTCCGAACTACTCCTTAGAAATGGAAACAGGTACAGGTAAAACCTATGTGTACCTCCGTTCCATATACGAGTTGAATAAAGTGTATGGCTTCAAAAAATTTGTAATAGTTGTTCCTTCAGTGGCTATTCGTGAAGGTGTTTTAAAAAGCCTTCAAATTACGTTTGACCACTTACAGGAAATCTACGAGAACCAACCGGCAGAATACAAAGTATATGATTCAGGTCGCTTAACAGAGTTGGGCAATTTTGCCAAAAGCAATGCCATTCAAATACTGGTTATCAATATTGATTCTTTCACCAAGGATGCCAACGTAATCAATCAGGTAAGAGAAACTGGTGTAAAGCCTATCGAATACATTCAGAAATCAAACCCGATTGTAATTATTGATGAACCGCAAAACATGGAAACTGATATTCGTAAACGAGCCATTACGAACCTCAATCCATTGTTTACCCTGCGTTATTCGGCCACTCACAAAAACCTGTACAACCTTGTTTACAAATTAGACCCTGTAAAGGCTTATGATTTGGGCTTAGTGAAGCAGATTGAGGTTGATTCAGTAATAGCAAAGAATGATAGTTCAGGAGCATTTATAAACGTTGATAGCTTCAAGGTTGCCAAGCAATCAATCACTGCTAAGGTTACCATATTTGTAAACGAGAAAGGCGGTGTGCAGAAGAAACAGGTTACAGCCAAAATTGGTGATGATCTATACAAACTTTCCAAAGGTTGGGATATTTACAAAGATGGTTACACCATTAACGAACTGGATGCAGATAACGGCTACATTGAATTTTCAAGCGGTAAAATAGTTTACAAAGGTCAGGCAGTAGGCGGCTTAACAGACCAGATGCTGAAAGAAATGGTTGATGCAACAGTAGAGAACCATTTCAAGAAAGAGAAAGAGTTAAGAAGCAAAGGCATTAAAGTCCTGAGCATCTTTTTTATTGATAGGGTTGCCAATTACCGCACCTATGATGAACAAGGCAATCCGGGCAAAGGCAAGTTTGCCCTTTGGTTTGAGGAGAGTTTTGAAAAGTGGAAGAATATGCCAGCATACAGAGGCTTGTTTACTTACACTGCCGAGGAAGTTCACAACGGCTATTTCAGTCAGGATAAAGGCAAGATGAAGGATAGCAAGGAAGGTAAGTCAACCAAAGCAGATGATGAAACCTTCAAGCTGATAATGCAGGATAAAGAAAGGTTACTTGATACAGCAACACCGCTTCGCTTTATTTTCAGTCACTCCGCACTTCGTGAGGGTTGGGATAATCCAAATGTGTTTCAAATATGCACCCTCAACGAAACCAAATCAGATATTAAGAAAAGGCAGGAAATAGGCAGAGGGCTTCGCCTCTGCGTTGACCAAACCGGTGCAAGAAATTTAGACAGGGCAGTAAACCGTCTTACGGTTATTGCTAATGAAGCATACGAGAGTTTTTCAAAGGCACTACAAAGCGAAATTGAAGAAGATTGCGGAGTTAAGTTTGAAGGCCGTATAAAGAATGCCAGGGAAAGGGCTAAGGTATCATTGAAAGATAAATGGTTGGAAGATGCATTGTTTTTAGAGTTGTGGGAGAAAATAAAACACCGCACCGAGTACAAAGTAAATTACAGCACTCAGCAACTTATTGCCAATTGTGCCGCAGCATTGCAATCAATGCCTTCCATTGAAAAGCCAGTTATATATAGGGAAAAGAACGTTGCTAAATTCATAAGAGATAACAAAGGCAATCTGATTGAGTTAGGCGGAGAACAGAAAGGCTCAAAAGAGAGAATCGTAAAAGATGCCAATTACGAGATACCTGATTTTGTTGCTTACATACAATCCAAAACGGAGCTTACAAGAGATACAATTACCCAAATAGTAATTCAGTCAAATCGTTTGGCTGAAATTTTCAATAACCCTCAATTGTTCATGGATACGGTTGTCCGTATCATCAAGCAGGAGTTTGACCGCCTCAAAATAAACGGCATCCAGTATGAACGTATTGCAGGGCAGGTTTATGAAATGAAACTGTTTGAAGCAGCCGAGATTGAACAATACTTAGAAAACCTGATTGCAGTAAAGAAACAGGCCAAAACACTGTATAACTACATTGCTATTGATTCACTCAGCACACCCGAAAAGAAGTTTGCAGAGGATTGCGATTCAAGGGATGATATTCTTTTCTATGTGAAGCTGCCTAAAACATTCCAGATAAAAACACCAATAGGGCCTTATAATCCCGATTGGGCATTGATAAAAAAAGAGGATTGTGAAGAAACCAAAATTTATTTTGTAGCAGAAACAAAAGACCCTAAAGCGGCCAAAGATAGATCGCTTCTAAGGGATAGTGAAAGAATGAAAATAGCTTGTGCAGAGAAGCATTTTGAGGTTATTGATGATGTTCATTACAAAGTCGTTGGTTCTGTAAGTGATTTGAAAATTTAAAAAATCTATAATGATGGATAAGAACGTCAGCTGGTAACAGATACTTGACATCACCATTTTTTAAAAAAAAGATAAAAGGCGTATAATCATTTTTTTAGCTGCATTCACTTTTTTTGTTGGGTTGCTGTTTGGAATGAAACGTATGCAGAATGGAGGACAATAATCTCTTTAATGGAGGTTGTAAAAGGGTTCGTTTCGTTTGAATTTATGTAACAAAATAGTAAATCATTAATTATGAATACTACTGATGCGTTAATTTTTAAAACAAAGTAAGTTCATTGACATCTTGATTTTGAATGAGTGGTTGTGGCTCTGTCACAAGTCCCTTCAGGTCCTTTTTAGCAAGAGCAGACACTCTGACCAATGTTGCGATTTCTGTGATTGAGTAAGGGCTGTTGTATATTGCCTTGACTCTTGCTAACAGAAGATAGGAACATATCGCAACCCACAAATGGGTCCTGACAGCATTCTCGGAACATCCCCAGAGGTGCTTGATTGTGAGGTTCTGCTTTATGAGTTTGAAGAAGCACTCAATATCCCATCGATGACGGTAGATATTGGATATCTCTAATCCATTGAGATCCAGCTGGTCGGTCACGTTGGTGATGAATGAAAGCCCTTCACCTGTCTCTAAGTCACAATACTTTATGAGGCGAAGTTCTTTCGGGTAAAGTTTGCTGGATTTATTGCCTGTAAGGCGTATTAGGAGATCCTCCATCAGCCCCGTGGACTGGTCAATATTGTGGTTACTAGATACAATCTCGTACTTCATGTTGTCCTTGGCTCTGGTAACAAAGAAGCCGCCGTTTTCATTAATGCGGGCAAGTGCTTCAAAGTCCACATAGGCTTTATCCATCGTATAGATGGCGTTGGGAACAATATCCAACAGGTCAAGCACGTTACTGTCGTGACAGCGTCCATCACTGATATAGATGAAGACAGGGATACTCCCTCTTAAGTCTATGAGAGTATGCATTTTAACCGCACCTTTACTATACTTGCCCATAGCCCATTCCATCAACTTGATGCTGCAGGATATGGTCGTAGAATCAAGGGCAAAGATTTCATGATCCTGAGGCACAAGATACTCAAGACGCATTTTGGCATACAACGGGCGAACGATCTTGATGAGTGCCAGCCCAAGTCCCTCATAAATGCGGCAGTCTCTGCTCTCATTGGCTCTGGATAAAGAGGACTCGTTGACCGAGTTCTTGATTCCAAGCCCGTAAAGGATATCCTTGTGCTGCTTTAAGCACAAGCAGATGTCTCTTAACGATTCGCAGGATGTAAGCTGACCAAAAAGAAGATGTTGCAGTTGGTTTGTGCAGTTGAACTCCCTTACACGATAGTCTCCGTTATACTTCTTGACAAGTCGCAAGAAGATCTGCCTGGGAATGAGATTGGTGACTTGAGTTAAGATATACTTGCCTTCATTCATAATCAGCGGGGTTTAGCCCGCGAAATTACGAACTCATTTCAAATCGAAGTTGTCAAAGAACTGATATAAATTATATGATATTAATAAGTTACAAGCGCAGATGCGTCGCTTAACGCATCACTAGTAA
>Ga0265297_10005183_pt1 | contig 20266 bp, 19 predicted proteins | sample Munlanlwell13791_FD_192502 | JGI IMG/M metagenome (GOLD analysis project Ga0265297, IMG submission 192502) | Leachate microbial communities from a municipal landfill in Southern Ontario, Canada - Leachate well 137-91 | ecosystem: Engineered > Solid waste > Landfill > Unclassified | place...
TGGATAAATTATCCAAAATAATTATTTTCCCGGCATTATATTTTATGAGATATTCAACTATGTTCGAGCCTATAAACCCCGCTCCTCCGGTTATAAGAAAAGTAAACTTTGTTAAATCCTCATCATGAAAGGCTTTGCTGTACATAATTATCTGTTTGAATATTGTTCCTCGTAATATTTCTGATATGCTCCGCTCGTGATATTTTTTAACCAGGACTCGTTATTTAGGTACCATTCAACTGTTTTTTTTAGGCCGTCTTCAAAATTCAATGAAGGTTTCCACCCTAATTCATTTGATATTTTTGTTGAATCAATTGCGTAACGCAAGTCATGCCCGGCACGGTCTTTTACATAGGTTATTAATTTTGCCGAACTACCTTCTTCCCGGCCAAGTTTTTTATCCATAACACTGCAAAGTAAATGGACAAGATTAATGTTAGTCCACTCATTATTTCCTCCTATATTATATGTTTCTCCAATCTTTCCTTTGCAAAATACCGTATCAATAGCGCGGGCATGATCTTCTACATAAAGCCAGTCTCTTACGTTTTCGCCACTACCATATACAGGAAGAGGTTTGTTGTTAATGATGTTGTTTATCATTAAAGGGATAAGCTTTTCGGGAAATTGATTGGGGCCGTAATTGTTCGAGCAATTTGAAATAATGACAGGCAACCCATAAGTATGATGATATGCGCGCACCAAATGGTCAGAACTTGCTTTGGAGGCAGAGTAAGGGCTGCGCGGACTATAAGCGGTATTTTCGGTAAAAAAACCCTCCTTGCTTAAAGAACCGTAAACTTCGTCTGTTGAAATATGGTAAAAAAGTTTCCCGGCTTCATTATCTTTCCATAGTTCTCTTGCAGCATTTAACAAAGTAGCAGTACCAAAAATATTTGTAGTTATAAATTCCAAAGGGTTGGTAATGGAGCGGTCAACATGTGATTCCGCAGCAAGGTGTATTATTACATTAAAATCATATTGCTTGAGAAGATTGGAAACAGATGTTGTATCTGTTATGTCGCCCTTAATAAAAAGATAGTTTTTTTCGTTTTCAATGTCTTTCAGGTTTTCAAGATTTCCGGCATATGTTAGTTTGTCGAAGTTTACAATACGGTAATCAGAGTATTTTTTAACAAACAAGCGTACAACATGAGAACCAATGAATCCCGCTCCACCTGTAATTAATATAGTTTTATTAAACATTGTGGTATTATTAAATTTTTTTTGCCATTTGTTTTTCCCAGTTCCATGCGGATAACATCATTTCATCAAGGGTTTTTTCAGCTTTCCAGCCAAGTACATTATTAGCCAATGTGCAATCAGCCCAGATTTTTGTAATATCCCCCGGGCGGCGGCCAACAATTTTATAATTTAGTTTTTGCCCCGACACACGTTCGAAAGATTCTATAACTTCCAGCACAGAAATTCCCCTACCTGTTCCTAAGTTGAAAATTTCTGTGTCAGAACTTTTTTCTTTCTTAAGCAGGCGTTTCATCGCTTTAACATGAGCCTTTGCCAAATCAGCAACATAGATATAGTCGCGTATACAAGTACCGTCGGGGGTATCATAATCGTTACCGAAAACGCTTAAATATTCACGTTTACCAATAGCCGTTTGAGTAATATATGGTACTAAATTATTTGGGGTTCCAATTGGCAATTCTCCAATTAATGCCGATTCATGTGCGCCGATAGGATTAAAATATCTCAGCAAAACGGTTTTCAAATCCGAAACCCTTGATTGTTCAGTAATAATTCTTTCTGATATTTGTTTCGTATCTCCGTAAGGGGACATAGGGGGCAAAACAGGAGATGTTTCTTTGACGGGAAGATTTTCGGGCTGTCCATAAACAGTACATGATGAAGAAAAAACCAGTGTATTGATTTTATTCTTATGCATGCATTCAAGCAGGTTAATCAGCGAAAATAAATTATTGTGATAATATTTTATTGGAAGCATTACAGATTCACCGACAGCTTTAAAAGCGGCAAAATGTATAACCCCCTCAATATCCTGATGCCTTTCAAAAAAATTATCAAGCTGGGGCTTTGCGCACATTTCTATTTTTTCAAATATTGGAAGCTTGTTGGTTATTTTATATATTGATTGAACAACTTCCACAGAAGAGTTGGATAAATTATCAATAATGCAAACATCGTATCCATCCCGTTGTAATTCAACAACTGTATGTGCCCCTATATACCCGGTTCCCCCTGTTACAAGAATTTTCATTAAAGACTCCAGTAAGTAAGTTCTTTAATTTTACCACGATACACCCCTTTAATATCAACTAAAATACATTTATTTGCTGAAAAATTTTTAAAGAATTCTTCTTTAAGCCCTGTATATTGATTGTGAGAGACAGCGACAATAATAGCATCATATTTTCCGGCAGGTTCTTTTATTAAACCGAAACCATATTCTTCTTCTACTTCTTTGGCGTCAGCAAAAGGGTCTACGACATCAACGATTAATCCATAGGTTTTTAATTCGCTCACCACATCTGCTACTCTTGAATTTCTAATATCACTAACATTTTCCTTAAATGAAACACCCATCACAAGTACTCTGGAATTCAAAACATTTTTTCCTGTGGCAATAATTTTCTTGACAGTTTGTTTTGCAATATAAAAACCCATGGAGTCGTTCACAAAGCGTCCTGAATTTATTATCTGTGCATGATATCGGTATTCTTTTGCTTTATATGTCAGGTAATAGGGGTCAACACCAATACAATGCCCCCCGACAAGGCCTGGAAAAAATTTTAAAAAATTCCATTTGGTCCCTGCTGCTTCCAGTACTTCAAAGGTATTGATTCCCATGCGGTTAAATATAATTGAAAGCTCATTCATTAATGCAATATTTACATCCCGCTGAGTATTTTCAATAATCTTTGCCGATTCAGCAACTTTGATGCTCGATGCCCTGTGAACACCTACTTTTACAACTAATTCATAAACTTTTGCAATAATTTCCAAAGATTCCTCATCGCAACCGGAAACAACTTTCGTAATGGTTGTTATAGTGTGGTCTTTGTCTCCCGGATTAATTCGCTCGGGAGAAAATCCCACCTTAAAATCTTTAATAAATTTCAAACCAGATAACTCTTCCAATATAGGAATGCAATCTTCCTCAGTACAACCGGGATAGACCGTTGATTCGTAAACGACATAATCCCCCTTTTTAAGCACTTTTCCAACTGTACGGGTAGCTGAAAGCAAAGGATGTAAATCTGGTAAATTATGATTATCAATCGGCGTAGGCACTGCAACAATATGAAATGAGGCATTTTTCAGGTCTTCTGTGTTTGATGTAAAAATAATATCACAATTTTCAAAAGCCGAATCAGGGAGCTCTTCACTTGGGTCAATTTTATTTTTCATCTTTTCAACGCGGTCTTCTTTGATATCAAAACCAATAACCTGAATTTGTTTTGCAAATTCCAAGGCAATTGGTAGTCCAACATATCCAAGGCCAATTACGGATAGCTTTGTTTTTTTTGCTATAAGTTGTTCGTAAGTATTCATTATAAAATGTTTAAAACAGATATTATTTTTTGAATTTTTTATCCCGGACAGCGTAAATGCGTTCAATAATTTCAACAATTTTTAATCCCTCAAGGGCATTTGTTGTAATAGTAGTTTTTCCTTTTAGTGTGTCAACAACATTTTCAATAACGTAGTGATGATTTGCTGCGGAACCTTTGTATGTACCATAATCATTGGCGGGATTCGCGGGGTCAAGTTTTGGCAAGGTGTAGTTTTCTATGTGGCAGTATTCAACTTCGTTCATATATTGCCCGCCAATTTTGATACTTCCTTTGCTGCCGATGATAGTGATGCTGCTTTCAAGATTGGTATTCCAAACAGAAGTTGAATAGTTAATACATCCAAATCCCCCGTTTAAAAACCTGAAACTTACGATCCCACTATCTTCGAAATCAGTAAGATGTTTGTGATTATTGTCGGCAAATATGCCCTGAATGTCGGTAATGTCTCCAAAGAGCCAGAACATAATATCTATAAAGTGAGAAAATTGCGTGAAAAGTGTGCCGCCATCAAGGTCTTTGGTGCCCTTCCATCCGCCCTTTTTATAATAACTTTCATCACGATTCCAGTAACAATTTAATTGTACATGAAAAATGTCCCCTAAGTATTTTTTATCAATAACTTCTTTTATCCATAAGGAAGGCGGGGAATAGCGGTTTTGCATTACCAGAAATAATTGTCTGGAAACTTGCAGGGATTTATAAATAACCTTCTCAACGGATGCTTTTGTTAAGCCCATTGGTTTTTCACATACAACGTGTTTTAGGGCATCTAAAGCTTTTATTGAATGCTCAACATGCATTCCATTGGGTGTGCAAACATTCACAACATCAATGTTTAATTCTGATGCCAGCAAATCATCAATATTATTGAAAAAAGGCACATGAAATTGTTCTATGCCCAATTCTTCTTTTGGCTTTATGTCACATAATGCCATTAATTCAGCTTCTTCATTGCGGCATATCATTTCGGCATGGCGTTTTCCGATATGCCCGCAGCCAACAACGGCAAATTTAATTTTTTCTGTATTATTTTTTTGTTCCATCATGATTTATTCACATTCATCGGGGCAATCCAGTGTACCCTGTGTGCATTGTTGCGTTGTTACTGAAATATAATTATTTGCTTCATCTGTACCACAGGCTTTTATAAGGTTATCAATATATGTAGTTAAAAAAGCGCTGTTACAATTTGTTTCATAAAGTGCAATACAAAATTGATGTTTTTGCTGAACACAATCATCGCAACCGGATTTATTACATCCTGCAAAAAATATTGTAAATGCGGACATGAGTCCAATAAAAAGCAGTCTTTTCATTTATTTGATTTTGGTAACCACTCCATCTTTAAATTGATATTTATCATTACTTTCAGGACAGATAGCAATCCCCTTTTCATCAAAATTCAGGCGATGACCATATTCACTAATCCAGCCAATTTGCCTGGCAGGATTCCCAACAACTAACGCATATGCGGGAATTTCTTTTGTAACAACTGATCCTGCGCCCACAAATGCATATTCCCCGATATTATGCCCACAAACAATAGTCGCATTGGCGCCAATGGATGCTCCTTTTTTTACGATAGTGCCTACATATTGTTCTTTTCTAATTATTGCACTTCGGGGATTAACAATGTTGGTAAAAACCATTGACGGGCCCAAAAAGACATCATCTTCACAAATAACCCCGGTATAAATAGAAACATTATTCTGAACTTTAACATTGTGCCCAAGTTTCACATTCGGAGACACAACGACATTTTGTCCTATATTGCAATTTTCGCCTATTTGACAATCAGACATAATATGAGAAAAATGCCATATTTTTGTTCCTTTGCCTATCTGGCAACCCTCATCAATTACCGATGTTTCGTGTGCAAAAAAATCCTTTTTCATAATGTTTCGCTGTTATTTGAAATATTCGAGAACCGAAGAGGCAATATATGCTAACTGTTCTTCGTCAAGATGAGTGTGCATAGGGAGCGATATCACGGATTTACAAAGCATTTCTGTTGCTGGGAAATCTCCTTCTTTGTAGCGAGGGTCAAGATATGCTTTTTGCATATGCAAAGGTACCGGATAATATATCATAGCAGGGACATCTTTTGAAGCTAAAAACTCCTGGAGTTTGTTTCTGTCAATGTCTCTTATTGCCAAAGTGTATTGATGAAAAACATGGTTTGATTTGTTAAAACGTACAGGAGTTTTTATTTTTGGTTCGTTGGCAAAGGCTTTATCGTAATAATCTGCTGCATAGTTGCGCCTTTTGGCATATTCATCAAGATATTTGAGTTTAATATCAAGTATAGCCGCTTGGATACTATCCAGACGAGAATTCACACCAACGATATCATGATAGTATCTTACTGTCATTCCGTGATTAACAATTTGTCTGAGTTTTTGCGCCAGATCATCATCATTTGTGAATACAGCTCCTCCGTCGCCATAACACCCAAGGTTTTTGGAAGGGAAAAAAGATGTACATCCCAGTGTACCTATAGTTCCTGTTTTTTTTCTGGCTCCATCTGAAAAAATATATTCTGCACCTATAGCTTGACAATTATCTTCAATAACAAACAAATTATATTGACCGGCGATTTTCATTATTTCTTCCATATTTGCTGATTGTCCGAACAGGTGAACAGGGACAAGAGCTTTGGTTTTAGGTGTAATAGCACGTAAAATAGCTTTTGGATCAATATTGAAAGTGTCGGGTTCAACATCCACAAGAACAGGAATTAGGCCAAGAAGTGCAATAACTTCAACAGTGGCAATAAACGTAAAAGAGGTAGTTATAACTTCATCCCCTGGTTTTAACCCGAGAGCCATCATTGAAACTTGTAATGCATCTGTGCCATTGGCACAAGGAATTACATGCTTAACATTAAGGTAAGATTCAAGATTTTTCTGAAACCTGTTTACAGCAGGCCCGTTTATAAATGCTGTGGATTCAATAACTTCGTGAATGGCAGTGTCAATTTCGGGTTTAATATCTTCATACTGGCGTTTCAGGTCAACCATCATTATTTTACCCATAATGTTAAGTTTTTAATAATTATGTGTTATTTATGGGTGCAAAGATAGAATATTTGAACAAAACAGGTGAAAATCAATTAAGATTAATATTATGAAAATTCTTATGATAAGGGAAATAATATTGTTGAAAAGATGTTACACTATATTAATGCAAACAATTTTGGTTAATTTTGCATTCCCAGAAAAATGAAAAAACTCACACTGATATTAACTGTGATTTGTTTTGGTAACTTACTTAAAGCACAAGTAAGCATAAAAGATTCTTCTGTTTTTTCAACAATGTTTTATGTTTCCTATGCTTATCAGTTTGTCAGCGGTGATATAGCTAAGAATTTTGGTGGAAATTCTGCCATAGGAGGAGGTTTTCAGATAAAAACGAAAAAAAACTGGCTTTTTGCGGCTGAATACAATTATTTTTTTGGTTCACAAGTTAAAAATGAATTGTCAATACTTTCTAATATTTCTACTTCTGATGGATTTATCATAGGTTCTAATGGGGAGTACGCCGATGTTTTTTTTCATGAAAGAGGATACAGAGTGGGTTTAAAAGTGGGAAAATTGTTTGCTGTTACAGGCCCTAATCCAAATTGCGGCATTCTATTAACCTTAGAGCCAGGTTTTATACAACATAAAATGAAGATTACTACAAGTAGTGCCAATAATGTTCCACAGATTGAAGGCGATTATGCGAAAGGGTATGACAAACTTCATAATGGCTTTTCATTGAGCGAATTTTTAGGATATATGTATATGGGAAATAAACGCCTGGTGTCTTTTTATGCAGGATTTGAGTTTACTCAGGCATTTACAAAATGCAGAAGGGATTATGATTTTAAATCCAGAACCAGAGACACCGAACAAAAATATGATTTTTTTTATTCCATTCGGGTTGGATGGCTTATTCCTCTTTACAAAAGAGCCCCCAAGGGATACTATTATTAATTAACAGCCAGGAATGTTGATTTTATACAACATCGCTATTTATTTTTATGTTGGGCTTATCAAACTCGCATCTTTGTTTCATGAAAAAGCACGAAAATGGATAAAAGGGCGTAGATATTGGCATAATTCATTAACAGCCGTAATTCAAAAAAACAACAAATATATATGGGTTCATGCATCATCTTTAGGAGAGTTTGAACAGGGAAGGCCTGTTATTGAAACTCTAAGAGAAATGCATCCTTCCTACAAAATTATTCTGACTTTTTTTTCTCCTTCCGGCTATGAAGTACGGAAAAATTATTCCATGGTTGATTATGTTTGTTATTTACCTGCTGATACTCCCGGAAATGCTTCAAAATTTTTAGATACGATAAATCCATCCATCGTGTTTTTTATTAAGTATGAGTTTTGGTTTAATTATTTACAGGTAATTCATAAAAAACAAATACCTGTTTATTTCTTTTCGGTGAGATTCCGCAACGGACAGTATTTCTTTAAAAGGTATGGGAAATGGTTTCTGAAAAAACTGAAAAAAATAAACTGGTTTTTTGTTCAGGATGAAAACTCGGTAAATCTGTTAAAATCTGCCGGCATACCTAATGTTATATTATCGGGAGATACCCGTTTTGACAGAGTTTTGGGTGTTACACAGCATAAAAAAAATTTTCCTTTAGTTGATAAGTTTTCACATAACAGTAATACCATAGTTGCCGGTAGCACCTGGCCTGCAGACGAAGACATGCTTATAAAAATCATTAATAAGCTTGACCATAAAGTAAAGTTTATTATTGCGCCCCATGAAATTCATTTACAAAGGATAGAACTTTTCTGTTCAAAACTGGATAAGAAATCACTGAAATTCTCTGAAGCAAATGAAAATAATATTGAAAGTGCAACGGTATTAATTATTGATAGCATTGGCCTATTATTACATTTATATCAATACGCTTCATTTGCTTATATCGGTGGCGGCTTTGGGAAAAGCATTCATAACATTCTTGAGGCAGCCGCATTTGGAGCTCCTGTTGTTTTTGGCCCCCAATATCATAAGTTTCAGGAAGCCCATGATTTAATATCCCTTGGCGGTGCACATACGGTGAAAAATTTTGAAGAACTAGAAGTGGCATTTACTAAATTATTAAATGATGTTAATCATCGCAGGCAATGCTCCGAAGTTTGTTCTGAATATGTTATTTCTCATGCGGGAGCTACTGATAAAATTATGAGCCAAATTAAAGGACAGCTGAGTAAGTAAATTAATTTTTGAAAGCTCTTTCCAATACTTCATTCATTTGTTTAGGAGAATAAATACGGGAAATAATAATTTTATTACTATCAATGAGATAAAATGTGGGCGTGCTATAAGCATTATACGTTTTAATTACCGGACTTTCAAACCCTAGTAAATCCGACACATTAATCCAGTTCATTTTATTTTTTGTAACAGCATTCTTCCACTGGTTAATATTTTTGTCAATAGCAAAAGAAACAATTTCAAGCCCTAAGGGTTTATAACGGGAAAATATTTCTATTATCTGAGGCATGGCTTCTTCACAGTGGGAACAATCAGAAGACCAGAACATAAGCAAAATGTTTTTTGCTTGAAGTGAATATAATGTTACCGGCTTAGTGTTTATGTCATTAACAGTAAAATCAGGAGCAGGATTTTCCGGCTTGAGTTTTTTTATAATTTCAGCCCTTTCACTGATTTTTAAAATCTGTTCTGTCTGTTGGCAGGTATTTTTTAACAGATAATTATCAACCAGAAAAAGAAAAACATCTTCACTCTCGTCTTCAAAAGTATTCAAAAAAAGGTGTAATAAGTAATCGTAAACGGGAGTAGTGGGGGTGGTTTTCTCTAAAATAAAATTCAGAGCTTTTATATAAGCGGAATCAGATTTAGCATCAATATATTCGGTGAGATATTTTGTACTTAACACATAAAATACTTCAGAGTTTAACAAAGTAGAATCAGAAAAATCAATATTATCAAAAAAATGCTCTTTCAGAAATTCATATTTATTTCTGTATTTTTTTGCATCGCTTCTTTTTTTGTATTCATTCCAGTCGGGTGTCAAATAAGCTTTTAGAAGTTTCTCAACATAAAGCCCCTGGCTTTTAATAATAAGGCTATTGGTTATACTATCAAGTTTTTTGGAAAATTTGTTAGCCTTGTGCGCCATGCTGTCGAGGTCGGGTGTGAAAGTGTGGTTGTTCGCTTCATAAATTACATTGCCCAATTCAGAAATCAATTCAATACTATCGTTGATATCGGCGAATGCTCGCCAGTATTCATGATATATTTTGTTTTCTTCTGAAGATATGACTTTCAGGCTATCTATTAGGTTATAGATATTATTAGTCATGACAATATCTTCATGATTAACGATAATATCGGTAAAAAGACTGTCCATGAAAGAAATTCGGTAGACGCCGGGAGATAGATTACTATTGCCGGCGAAATTAATACAACCCTTACTTGAAATGCATGAATCGACAGAAAAGTGTAAACTCCCATGTGTAGAATAAAGCGTAGATTTACAATCATTTAATCCTGTTATTGTATAAGTAATGGAAGGTTGTGCCGAAGAAAAAGAATAAACGATAAAAAAACAGAATAGTGTTAGTTTTATTTTTTTCAAAACAGTAATAAAATTTTTTAATCTTTTTTAAAGATTAATTAGTTTTTTCAAGAAAACAATTACCTAAAACAAGGCAATCCATTTCAGATTTTAAATAATCATTTATTGCTTCTTCGGGTGTGCACACAATAGGCTCTCCCTTAAGGTTGAAAGAAGTGTTAATAATTACAGGGACACCTGTTTTCGTTTCAAATGTGTCAATTAAATTCCATAACAACGGATTAGTTTTTTGTGAAACTGTTTGCACTCTGGCTGTTCCATCAATATGTGTTACGGCCGGAATAACAGATCTTTTTTCTTCAATAACTTCAGGGGCGAGAAGCATAAATGGAGAAAAGTTTTTCATATTAAAATACTCAGATACCTTTTCTTCTTTTACGATGGGAGCAAATGGACGAAACCATTCACGATGTTTTATTCTATGATTTAAGATATCAACCATTTTAGGGTTTCTGGCATCTGCTAAAATGCTGCGGTTGCCTAAAGCTCGCGGACCAAATTCAAGCCTACCCTGATGCCAGCCAACAGTTTTACCCTCCATGATCTTGCTCGTAACGATGTCTAATAATTCTGATTCTTTCAGTTCAATGTATGTTTGCTGATTTTTTACAATAGCGGCTTTGATATTTGTTGTTGAAAATACCGGGCCTAAATATGCATGTTCAAGAGGCTTACCTCTTGGCATTTTTAGAAGGATGTTCCATGCAAAATATGTTGCTCCAATAGATCCTCCAGCATCACCAGCTCCCGGTTGAATAAAAACATTATCTATTTCTGCTATATCAAGAATTTTTTGGTTGGCTACGCAGTTTAAAAAAACTCCTCCTGCCATACAAAGATTTTTATGATGTGTTGTTTTAATTAAATGACGGGTTGTTTTTAAAAGTACATCTTCAACAACATATTGCAATGTTGCTGCAATTGCTTTATGACGGTCGGTTATTTCTTCATTCTGCATACGGGGCTTTCCTAAAAGTTTTTCAAGGCGACGGGAATACATTTTTTTCCCAGTATTGTAAGAAAAATATTTTAGGTTTAATTTGTAACTACCATCATCTGCTATATTTATAAGTTCTTTAAAAGGTTCAACAAAGTCAGGGTTCCCAAAACTTGCCAAAGCCATTGTTGTCCCTTCTCCGCTGTTAGCTTTAAACCCTAGATAAGTTGTAAAAGCACTGTATAATAATCCAAGAGAATGAGGATAATTAATTTGTTGATTTATATTTATAGTGTTTAATTTACCTGTTCCAGTACAGGTTGTTGCAAATTCACCAACACCATCAGCCGTAATAATCCCAGCTTCTTCAAATGGTGACAAGAAAAAAGTACTTGCAGCATGAGAATAATGATGAGGAACAAAAAATATTTTACCGGTATATCCTAACTCTTTTTTTATAGTTATTGGTAAAATTAATCTATCCTGTAGCCAGTAAGGAATATTTTTTAAAAAAGGAAGGTATGAAAAAGGAAACTTTTCAATATAGTCAAGTAGTATTCGGTTAAATTTAATGTAGGGTTGTTCATAATAAGCGACATAGTCTATGTCAGAGAAACTAATTCCGCTTTGCTGTACGCAAAAGTTTATTGCTTGTATCGGGAAATCAGAACAATTTTTTATTCGATTAAATCGTTCTTCCTGAACCGCTGCGGTTAATACACCATCTTTAATTACACAAGCGGAAGAATCGTGGTAATATGCAGAAATGCCCAATATATTCATAGCGCTTCGAATTGGTCTATGCCAAGTTTAGAGGTTATGTCGAAGAGTATTTTTTTATCAAAATTAAGTTCCAGTTGTTTTAATGCATCTTCACGAAGTAAAAGGCCTTCTCTAATTAGTTTACTTGCTTCTACATGATAGTGAGTATATCCATAATTCTTCATAGACAAATAAACAGACATGAAATTTAATAAACAGTTGGTTGATCCGGCAGGATAACTTAATACAGGAATCTTCCATCCAAGTTCCTCTTTTATAACTTTTACATATTCTTCTGGTCCGTAAGGCAAAAACCAGTGCGGAGAAATAACGATAGAATTAAAACGCTTTTTTGCCTTTGATAGGACTTCTTCCATACTGTGAGGAAATCTTTTATATTGAGGCATTCCTTTCAATTCATTATCAAGAAATGTTCAGTGTTTTCTGCCATAGCTTTAAATTCGGCAGTGTGGACGTTACAACCGCATTTTGACATTAATTCCTGTTTGTTGGACTGGCCTTTGGTCCATCCTGCAACAATAATAGGTATCTCGTAACGGGCGGCTACATCAAAAGCAAGATCCATGTACCAGATGGAACAGGGGTGACAAATAACGGCTTTAGAATCGCTTGAAATAATTTTAGCAAACATTTCTTTCATGAAGGAAGAGTTGAAAAACAAAAAATCAATTTCCAGTTTTTCCACAGCATTTTTAATATTATCCATTGCTTCGTCCGTTTCAAATCCATGATCGAAAGTGAATGCAAGAACATTCAGTTTGTAACGTTTTTTCATATAATACAAAGCAGAAGTACTGTCTTTACCTCCACTGCACATCACCATACAATCATATTTGTATTTTCCCTGATATTTTGAAAGGATTTTTATCAGGTCGCTTTCAAGAGGTTTTCTTGTTTCAAATTTTTTTGCAGTATCATGAGCGACACAAAGATTACAAAGCCCTTCTTCATTCAGCGTGATGTCAGGCTTGTATTCTGGCATGATGCATCGTTTACAAATTTTAAGAGTGTCTGTCATTATAGGCTTCAAATTACTTTAATATATATGAGAATATTGGAATCAGCGCCCTTTTTAATCTCTAAAAGCTCATAAGCTGATTCTTCTTTCAAAGCAGACGGGATCCTGTCAAGCGCTACCATATCATCAACTGTTAGTTTCAATATTTCGCCGGAATCCATAGTTTCAAGTTTGATAAGCAGCTTTGGCAAATTACCAGGGCATGGTAATCCTCTCAAATCCAAAGTTTCATCTATCTTCATAAACAATTATCAAACTCCTGCATAAATAAATGAAACGATAACGGCAGGCCCAATATAATAAACCAAAATAGCAAGCACAGCCAAAATTATTAACAATGGAGCTAAAAGCCGCAGTTTATGTTTCTTAATCAACACCCACATTTGTTTAAGAATATATGAAACTTTTTTCATATGTGATTAGGACTGGTTTAAAAATTGAGATGAATCATCTGAGAGGGGGATGCTTTTTTCCCAGTATGAGTTTGAGATGCTAAATGGCGTGATTAATTTTTTTTTACTAAAAAGCAAACGAAAAAACCATAGAAAGGGGAAAAATAAAACATAAGTTAACGTTAAAAAAATAGTAATCAATATTTTTTGAATAAAACGGACATATATCCATGTTATTTTTTTCCATAATTTGAAAAATTTACTCACAAATACTTTTTGACAAAGGTAAAAAATAATTAATTAGTAAATCAAATATTATAAAATCATAAAAGTGATAGACAAAAGATACTTAAAAAAACATAATATGAAAAGTATTAATAATAAGTAAATTCATTTGCAGCCTAAATATAATAATGCAAAAACAACGTTTAAATTTTATATATTTGTAAAAAAAACATTGGTTGGAAAAATTCTCATAAAGGCAGATACTCGAAGATGGAAAAGTTTAAAGCTTTGTGAAATATGGCAATATAGAAATCTATTAATTAATTTAACCATCAGAGATATTAAAGTTTTATATGCCCAGACTAAATTGGGCTTACTTTGGAGTTTTATTCAGGCAATGACAGCCGGTATAATAATTTTTTTCTTTTTTGGATGGCTAATTAAAATTCCTATTCCAAATAAAATACCATATATTGTTTATGCTTACCCGGGAATGATGGCCTGGTACTTTTTTTCCATGATAATAAGTCAGGCAGGAACTTCATTACAGCAATCACAACAAGTGATAAAGAAAGTGTATTTTCCGAGATTAATATTACCTCTTTCAAAATCAATTGTTGGGATTGTTGATTTTATAATCTGGTTTTTGTTTTATATAATTATTTTATTAGTGTATCAGCATCCTCTGTCCATAAAAGTTGTATTATTACCAGTGGGCATTCTGCTTAATGTTATTACAGGTCTGAGTGTTGCTATATGGTTGAGTGCATTAACTGTTAAATTCCGTGATTTTTATCATATTATTCCTTACTTAGTGGGATTTGGGCTGTTTGTAACACCGGTTTTTTTCCCTACCGCAATGGTTCCCGATGGGTATCATTTTTTAGTTTATTTAAACCCTATGGCAGGCGTTATAAGTTTTATTCGCTGGTGTTTACTTGATGTTGAAATATCCGTGTATTATTTGTTTGGAATAATTCCTACCGTTTTTCTTTTTATCAGCGGTTTGTTCTATTTCAGGAAAATAGAAGGTATTATGTCAGATATAATATAATGAGAAAATGGAAGATTATGCAGTTCGGGTAACAGGATTATCAAAAAAATATTCTTTATCGAAAAATCAAATAGGAATACCTTTTAAGGACAGAATAAATTTGTTGTTTAATAAAAACAATTACAGCAAAAATAATAACGATGAGTTTTATGCATTAAAAGATATTAATTTTGAAATAAAGCGGGGAGAAGCTGTTGGAATTATTGGTTTAAATGGAGCAGGGAAAAGCACACTTTTAAAAATACTTAGCCGAATTACAGAACCCACTACCGGCCTTATTGAGATAAATGGAACAGTGGCTTCAGTTCTTGAAGTGGGGATGGGATTTCATCCGGATCTAACAGGAAGGGAAAATGTTTTTTTGAATGGGTCAATGATGAGAATACCCAAGAAAGAAATCGAGAAAAATTTTAATGAAATTGTTGATTTTGCTGGCGTTAAAAAATTTATTGATGTCCCCATAAAACATTATTCAAGCGGGATGTACGTAAGGTTGGCATTTTCAGTAGTAGCACATGTGGATGCTGACATTTTGCTTTTTGATGAAGTTTTGGCTGTAGGGGATATTGCTTTTCAGTTTAAATGTGCTCAGAAAATCAAACAAATAATTAATCAAAAGAAAACCATGCTGATAGTTAGCCATAACATGAATGATATTCAGCATTTATGTAGTTCTGTTATTTGTCTCGATGATGGCGAAATGTTTGCTCATGATAATACAAGTGTTATTCATAAATATTATGAAAATTCATTAGCAAAATCTGATAAAAAAAATAATGTTGCTAAAAAAATAGAATTTAAAAACATATATGAAAAAGAATGGAAGGAATATAAAGACAAAGGGCCGGGAAATAATGAGTTTCGTGTGATTAAGATTTATGCAGTAAATGAGAAAACAAATAATAATGAAATTTTTTGTTCTGATGATAGTATCGGGATAGTGGTCGATTTCGAACTTTTTGTCGATAATCCGGTTTTTGATTTTTGCATATATCTTTCTTCTTTTGGTTTTTATTTTTTGTCTTCTATTTATTCTCTTGCACCAAAAAGTGAAAATAAATACTTAAAAGCAGGGATTTATAAAACCAAGTTGATCTTTAAAGAGAATTTTTTTAATGAGTCCATTATAAATATCGGGTTTTCAGTTTCTGGAGACGATAATAAAGTTATATGGTCTGACAGTGATGTATTAACTATCAAAATTAATTTAAACGAAAGAAAAAAAATATACTTAGATGGTTTTCATCAGAATGTCAGTCCACTGATGCCCGATCAGGAATGGCTCACGTATTCAATTAATACAGAAAAAAAAGAAACGAAACTTAATGAGCGGGAATAAAAAAATATTATCTTTTATTAAAAAAAATAAGGATGCAAATATCTCGCCGAACAATAATTGTTGTGATATTGATTTTACATCGAAAGTAAAATTATACAACAAATCCAGGATTATTAAGAATAAGGGCATATTGTGTTATGCTCCTCATTCAAACATTTATTTTGCAATAGGTGGTAAAATAGGCACATGCGTATGCAAGAGAACAAAACTTTACGGCTTATATCCCGAAACAACTCTAAAAGATGCGTGGTTTGGAAAAAAACGTGCTCAACTAAAAAACATTGAATTTATTGACCCTTTATCTAGGTGTTTTACCTGTCAGACCGAAATTAATGAAAAAGATTACTTTAACATATTATCAAGGTGGTATGATAAAAATACTGACTTTACCCCCTATCCTCAATCTGCCAACTTTGAACTTTCAAATTTGTGCAATTTAAAATGCCTGATGTGTTCAAAGGAATTTTCCTCCAGATTTGAAACTAATGAAGAATTTATTAAAAAAGAAGTTTATGATGAACGATTCTTAAAAGAGCTTGAAGAATTCATTCCGCATTTAAAACATGCTACATTTATTGGAGGGGAACCGTTTCTTATTGATTTATATTATAAAATATGGGATTTGTTTGCTGAGCTAAATCCCGGATGCGAGCTTTCAGTAAACACAAACGGAACTATTTTAAATAATAAAGTTAAAGATTATATGAGTCGTGGAAATTTTAATTTTTTTATCTCAATTGACTCAATAAATAAAACAACATATGGAAAAATAAGAAAAGGGGCCAACTTTGAAAAAACAATGGAGAATTTTGAATATTTTTTAAATTACTCTAAAGAATTTTCTAAATATTTTGGTTTATTTGTTTGTTTTATGAGACAAAACTGGCAGGAAATACCAGAAATAATTGACTTTGCCAATAAAAAAAATATTTCAATAACTTTTAACAGGGTTTGGTACCCAACAAATTGTGCTCTTTGGAACAGTAATTCTGATATACTGAATCGTATAATAAAAATGTATAAAAAGGTAAAATTTAAACCTAAAACAAATATCGAAAAACTAAATCAACAATCATTTCAAAGCATATTAAATCTTTCCATAAACTGGAAAAAAAAGATAGAAATTGTTGAAAAAGACAGATTGATTTATGAAAAAAAAACGGATAATGATCTCATAGCGTTACTTATCATTAAGATTAATAGCTTTATTGAGTATCATAAATTTGACAATAAAGAGATACTTGAATTAAATAAAGAAATATTCTCAAAGATTGAAGATACTGAGGACACAATAAAAAGAAAACAAATAATAATAGCCATTTTATCCACTCCTTTGGAGTTAATTTATACATCTATATATTTCTCCGGAGGAATCGATCTGGTTGTTAACTATGAAAATATTTAAGATACAAAAAGTTTTAGCCAAGCACTTATTTCTTAATTTAAGTGATAAATGCAATTTAGATTGCGGGGTTTGTTATGGCCATTTACTTTTAGGTAAAAAAACAAATATGTCATTGGAAACAGCCCAAACTGCAACGGACTTTTATTATACAAACAGAGACGTCAATTATAATTACCATTATATAATGTTTTTCGGTGGCGAGCCCCTGTTGAATTTTGATATCATCCCCAAGTATCTGGATTGGTTCAAAGAAAAATACAAAAGTTTTAAATGCAATTTTTTTCTCTTTACAAATGGGATTCTACTTGAGAAACAAAAAACGGACTACTTGCTAAGTCAAAACATTGGCATATTTATAAGTTACGATAATGATTTTGAATATTTTTCTAAACATAAAAACATCTCTGAAAAAAATTATGAGCATATAACAGATATTATTAAATATGCATGCAGCATTAATCCAGAAATGATCATACCCTATTACATAATCCATGATGGAGATGTCGAAAAGGTGGAAAGTTTCTATAACGAAATGCATCGAATGGGATTAAAAAAAGTTGCTGTTACAAGGGAAATATATACAAAATGGGATAATAAAAACAATAGGTGTATAAAAGACATTTCGTTTTTTATAAAAAAAAATACCGGATTAAAATTGCTTATATATCCTGAAATTTTAGGCACCTGCGTAAACTGCTCCCCCCATAATATTATGATTTATCCTAACGGGGACATTTTTGACCTTTGTCTGGTAAGCGGAAGTTCATTACACAGGTTAAATTTAATTCAAAAGGATGACTTATCTGTTTTTTATATGGGGAATATATATAAGGATTCAATTCTCAGAATGGATATAAGTAAAAAAAAGAATATGATTCAAGGAACAGATTATAAAATAATAAATTCCCACTGTCCTACAATAACAGCGAATCTTGAAGAAACAAAATGGCTTTGGGAAGATTAGATTAAATGAAAATACTGTTTTATTATAATTCGGTTTATTATCCGGGAATAGCTTTATTATCTTCTTTTTTAAGGGAACGGGGACATGTAACAGATTTATTATTTGATCCTGCTATTGGCAACAATCACTATCTGGATGTTCCATTAATGAACCGTTTAATAAGCAAAAAAGCCCTTATACAAAAAGCAAAGAATTTTAAGCCCGATCTGATTGCTTTTAGTTTTGTAACTAATCAGTTTATTGATATGCAATTAACCGGGCGCTGGTTAAAAAAAGAAATTTCTGTGCCCTTGATTACCGGAGGCACTCATTCCACAATAATGCCCGAACAAGTTATAAATGAAGACTGGGTTGATATGGTTTGTATAGGAGAAGGAGAGTACGCTTTGCTGGAGCTCGTCGAAAAAATGTCTTCCGGTAAAGATTATAAAGGAATATCAAATTTGTGGGTGAAGGACTCTTCGGGATATATTCATAAAAATTCTTTAGGAAAACTAATTCAAAATCTGGATGATTTGCCCTTTGCAGATATGGATATCTTTGAACAATACGGATTGATTTATGAAAGAATAGATATTATAACTGGGCGCGGTTGCACTAATGCTTGTTCTTTTTGTATCAATAGTTTTAAAAAGAAATTATATCGCGGAGAAACATATTTGCGGAGAAGAAGCCCTCGGAATGTGATTCAAGAATTAATACAGGTTAAGAAAAAATACAAACCTAAAAGTTTTCGTTTTCTTGATGACACATTTGCTTATGATATTGACTGGCTTCATGAATTTGGGCAGGATTATAATAAACATATTGCTCTGCCATATCGCTGTACACTAAACCCTGTAGTTACAGATGCCGGGATAATTTCAATACTTAAACAAAGTAAATGTGAAAGTGTAACAATGGGGCTGCAGTCTGCAAGTTCCAGAGTCCGCTCCGAAATAATGAACCGTTTCCATACAAACTCTAAAATTGTTGAAATTTCTGATCTGTTGAAAAAAAACAAAATAAATATGTCTGTTGATTTAATTTTTGGAACCCCGACAGAAACACCTGATGAAATGATGGAAACTATTGATTTTTGCTCTACATTAAACCTTAAATCAGTAACTCCAAGTTTTTTTTATCCCTTTCCCAAAACCACTTTAACAGAAAAATGTCTGAACGAGGGTTTTTTAAATTGCGAATTATATAATAAAGCTATTAATGGCGAGGGATCTTACCATACAACCCTTTTGCTAAACCATCCTTATAAAGAAGATGTTTATAAATATCAGGCCATAACACCACTATATATAAAAAGTGGAAGGTTGTTTAAAATGTTTTTTAAATGGATGTTAAATAGAAGATATGGCATTATTCATCGTTTTTTTCATTTAATTTCCGTCCCTTTAAATGAATTTTATGAATTTCGCAGAAGAATCGTTATGATTCCCAGAGTAATTAGAAAGACAAGAAAAATTGTGAAAAAGTTATGAAGATTTTATTTGTTTTTAGATGTGATTTTAACACCCAACCATTAGGAATAATGATGTTGGCCTCTGTTTTGAAACAAGCGGGACACACTTGTAATTTTATTGACCTGAGATTTGACAAGTATTTTTTAAGAAAAATCATTAATTATAAACCTGATATTCTTGCCTATTCCATCGTCAGTTTCAACTGGCAGTATTATGTAAATATAAATTTAAAAATTAAAAGACGATTGAATGCGCTTTCTGTCTTCGGAGGACCTCATTGCAGTTCATATCCAGACTTTATTAATGAAGAAGGTATAGATATTATGTGTGTGGGAGAAGGCGAGCATGCTTTTTTGGAGTTAGTTAATAATTTGACAATAAACAAAGATATAACTAATATTAAAAATTTATGGGTAAAGAAGGATGGTATAATATATAAAAACGAGCTCAGGCCCCCTTTTGAAAATTTGAATGCTCTTCCTTTTGCTGATCAGGATATAATAAGAAAATATCAATTTT
>Ga0265297_10005185_pt1 | contig 20260 bp, 19 predicted proteins | sample Munlanlwell13791_FD_192502 | JGI IMG/M metagenome (GOLD analysis project Ga0265297, IMG submission 192502) | Leachate microbial communities from a municipal landfill in Southern Ontario, Canada - Leachate well 137-91 | ecosystem: Engineered > Solid waste > Landfill > Unclassified | place...
ATCGTTCTTCTGAGCATGATACCCCTCCGTTTTTTTATCAGAGACCTCAGGATCCGGCAGCGGCATGATACCAAGAGAATGTGGGGATACCACCTAAAAAAGATTTCAATATTTCCCCGGCCCGGGTTTTTTTTAAAAAAACCCGTCCCAGATGGTTTAAACGTGATGGGAGTGAAACGTTCAGGTATGAAGGTGTGCATTATGTGCGGGGGAGAGGGAACCCGGCTCCGGCCACTCACGTTTGAGCGCCCGAAACCCTGTATTCCCATTGTAAACCGCCCTTCAATTGAACACCTGGTCTCCCACCTCTCCAACCTGGGATTCCGTGACATCGTGATCACCCTTGGGTACATGGGCAACGTAATCGAGGAAGCCCTCGGTGATGGATCTCTCTTTGGGGCAGAGATCACCTACGTCCATGAAAAGACCAAACTCGGAACCGCCGGAAGCGTGAAGAATGCCCAGAAATTCCTGGAAGACCACGATTTCCTGGTGGTTGGGGGTGATCATGTGACCGATCTCAACCTCCTGGAATTCTACCGCGAGCATTCACGAAATCCGGCAACAGTCTCCATCGGTCTCATCAGCATCGATGAACCCGCGGAGTACGGAATCGCTGAGATCGATGCAGATTTTCAGATAAAGCGTTTCAAGGAGAAGCCCTCCCCGGGAGAGATCTTCTCTAACCTTGCAAGTACCGGCATCTACGTGTGCCGTCCTGATATTTTTGATGCGATTCCTCGCGGCAAAAAATATGACTTTGCACGCGACCTCTTCCCGGATCTCATGGAACACGGCCATGTTCTGAGAGCGTGGCTCGCCCGGGGGAACTGGACTGATGTGGGAAATCCCGCATCGCTTCGCCAGGCTGAACGGTGGATGCTCCAGGACATACCCTATACCAGTATTAGCGGCGACCTGACAATCAGAGCGGGTCAGATCCAGGGACCCGTTCAACTCGGCAGTTCCTTTTCCATGGGAGTGAATTCCCGCCTGATCGGGCCCGTCGCAATCGGGATGGGCACTTCCCTTGGCGACAATGTCCTTATCGGACCTTATACGAGCATCGGGGAGAACTGCCACATCAAGAGCAGTGCCAAGATATTTTCTTCATCGGTGTACAACCGTGTGGTTATTGGCAGGAACAGCACGGTATCGGGGAGTATCATTGACAATGATTCCGTGATAGGAGATGACTGCAGCCTTGAAAATGATACCGTGATAGGGCCCAGGGTTGTGTTCAGAAACGGGGTTGTGGTTCATTCAAGAACAAGAATATGGCCTGAAGTTGTCGTACCCGATGGGACGATTGTCAAGGAACACCTTCTGAACGATAACTATGCGGTCAAGTGCGAGGGATCCTAAGCCTTCTTGACAAGCCGGTGTGTGATGGCAACCAGGGGATGCCGGGCGTAATCGAGTACCTGGATGTCATCCAGTGAACGGAGGTTCATCGCACGCGCGGTTCGTTCCATCCCGAGTTCGATTTCCTCGTTCACCTCGATCACATACGCATCGAGTGATTTGATACCCATCTTTTTCGCCGCGATAGCACGATGATGCCCGTCAACAAGGATCAGTTTTCCAGGCCTCCTTACCACGATAAGGGGTTCCGCAAGTCCTTTCTTTATCTCGTACATTCTCCCTTCGAGCTCATCCTCGTAAATACGCGACTGTGTCGGGAGGAGCTCGTCAATGGGGACAACTTCCCTCTTCAGTTCCGGTGAAATGCCATGAAGGGTTTTGAGAGTGGTTATGAAATTGAAGACCTTTTCAGGTGATACATGCTCGATTTGCGAGCGGATAACATCGGTATTGGAGATGATACCCAGTAGACGGTTCTGTTCATCGACGACGGGAAGCTTCTGGATCCCTGATCGGAATATCACTCTCGCTGCATCATTGATGCTCATGTCAGGATCGGCAACGATGAGGTTTTCTGACATGACATCCCGGATCGATGTGGATGTAGACTGGAAGAGCAGGTCCCTGGCTGCAACATATCCCACTACCTGTGCACCGTGTACCACAGGAAACCCATCATGGCCGGTCTTCTGGATCTTCTCCATGACTTCAAGGATGGTCCCATTGATATCAACGGTCACCACATCGTAGGTCATGTAGTCCCGGACCTTCTTCTTATCCATCAGATCTCATTTCTGGCTGAAAAGACTAAAAACCATCGACAAAAAAGGGAGATTATTCGATTTTTATGCTGCTGCCCCGCTCTTCTTTTGATTTTTTCATCCTGACTTCAAGAACCCCGTTCTTGAAACTCGCAGTGGCGCCTTTTTCAGTCACACTGTGGGGAAGAGCTACCTGCCGGGCCATGGAACCGTACATCCGCTCTCTCACGTAGTACCCTTCCTCCTTCTCCTCCTTGTCCATCTTCCTCTCGCAGGATATTTCAACAGTGCTGGGATTCACAAGCGTCACAGAGACATCGTCCTTGTCCACTCCGGGCAGATCCGCGACAATCATGACCTCGTCATCGTGCTCCCTGACATCGACCCGGAATTCACCCCGGATTGCAGGAAGCATTCTGTCTGCCACTCCACCCGGCGGAAGAAGGCGGTCCCCGACTCCCCAGAACCGGTTCTCCATCTCCGCCATCATATCCTCAAAGTCGCGCATCATCCAGGCGAATGGGTATCTCCTTCTGTATGCCATTGGAAACCTCCTTTCCTCTGCCAACGGCAATTGCCGCTGGACTACCCATGTGTTAGGGTTTATAATATATAAAAATATTTAACACGGCAACTATGAAAGTCTCGCAACACCAGTCTGCAATGTTTATTTTCCCATGAGAGAAACCTGATAAGGATGAGTGCTCAGCAAAAAGGAAAGAAAAAGAAAAAGACGGCATCCACCTGGACCGCAGGGAAGATCGGGATTGTTGTTCTCTGTGTCGGGTTTGCAGTGATCATGGTGCTCAGCTCGCTCGGTTCCGGCTGGCTCCTCTCACTCAACCCTGCTTCAAGCGGAGATAACGTGATCGTCGGGGTTACATTCTACGATGGGCTCAACCGCCCGGTTCTGACAACGAGTTCACGCACCTTCAATTCGTCGTCTGAAGCAGGGGATATGATATGGATGTGCGGACAGTTTGCGATGCGCGTGAACGGGACCAGCCAGAAGGAACTAATCTCTATCCCTTCCTACAATTACTATTATGGGGAGGCAAAATATGCCCTCTTCTCCCCGGAATGGGACACTCTCGCGATGCACGTTGAAGGAATGCGGCAGGGCGAAAGCAAGAAAGTCACACTCCCTTCTCTCCAGGGTTTTGAACGTGATATGACCCCTGAAGAATTCAATGGGATCGGAGGGAATTACACCACAGTGGTTATCGGCGACCAGATTCTTCTTGCTTTCGCTGAAAATCCCACAGTATCACTCGAGGAAAATGTAACCCCCCAGTATGTGATCCGCACGGGATACGTCACGCAGAAGACCGCAGAGAGCGTCCGGGTCAACTATGCATACCCGCTCGCTGAGATATCACTGGTGCAGGTCAACTAGACCTGGCACACCAGAATTTTTTTATAGCAACTGTTCATTTTCTTCTGCATGGTACTTCGAGTGATCTACTTCTTCCAGGATGGATGCATGGCATGTCATGAACAGAAACCAATCCTTGAAGAGGTTGAGCGGAACTGTAACATTGCTGCCGACAGGATCAATCCACTCAAGAACAGAGCTGCAATTAAGGAATTTCGACTTTCAGTCACTCCGACCATAGTGATCCTGAAAAACGGTACTGAGGTGAAAAGGTTCGAGGGCCTGGTTCACAGGGAACCGCTGGAAGAAGCAATCCGCAGATTCTATATCGGGTAGCCAAATATTCTCTTTATTCGACGTGCCTCAATTCTTGCTCCCTCGTTTTTTAAAATCCCGCCCCTCCTTACTTTTATCCTGGAAACCCTGATCCTTCGCTGACCTGCCTTGTACACCTCCCCCACAACAAATGGTTCCTCTCCCGGCACCGTGACATGGACTGACGTGGTTGTCCTTCCATTATGGATCGCGATGCGGACGGTCACATCGTCAACCTTTCGCGTCCACAGCGTGGTGATCTCTGGCGCTGTTGCCTTCTTTACCCGTGCATTACCACATTCAATGGCAGTGACCTCCACGCCGAAAAATTCCTCGCCGCACTCCGCTACAAAATGATCTCCAAGGCGACAGGCCTCGTTGTTGTCCATTTCGACCTGGCACACTCTTGATGTCGCTTCCATGCTTACGATTGTCCTGACATAGATGGCTTTCCTTGTTTCAGATGCAGTGATTGGATGCACACCACCACATACAAGGCACCGCGCAACAGGGTTTCGCCCCTTCGCCATGATCAGGTGTTCAGTCAACTCGTTGCATACCTGGCAGGTATGTTCCTCAATCCTCTCCATTTCCTTTACCAATCCAGTATACCATTGGATTTTTAGAGAATATACACTTTGACGTTACATCCACGCCGATACATGTGGATCCCCCCGGATGCCAAAATCAACATTATTACGGGCGTTTTTTTTTATGGCAAATCCTGAATTCTTACCACGATAGGCTGGAAAATACCACCGCACAGACACCCCCGAAGAGCGTTGCGAGAAAGTTGGTCCCGGCATTTCCTATCATACCAGGATTCTCTATTATTGCTCCTATGAGGCTGTCGATATTCGTACCGATGAATCCTGCCAGCACACACCCAATGGCGGTTGGAATGTCGATGATACCGAGAAAAAAGGACAGCAGTGAAATGAGGAACGCGCCAATCACGGAAACCGCTTCCCCGATGAAGGTTACACCCCCGTTCGTCCCCGCAGGTACCCGTGCAAATGATGTGATCATGATCGGATCACCACCTGTAACCCCTATCTCGCTCGCCATGGTGTCCCCTGCAGCAGTTGCGACGCTCCCGACAAAGAGGGCCAGGAACACGGGTGATGCAGTGACACCCCAGAGGACGGCGGCGGCTGCCGCTACACTCCCGTTTGCAAACACGTTCAGGTATCCCCTGGCCCCGCCATGAGCCTGTTCTACGCCGATTCTGTGTTTATATTCGTATTTGTACCTGGTACTGGCTGATCCGAGGATGAAAAATGCCAGGACAACAAGGAACCACCGGATATCTGCAAAAATGATCAGGATAATACCTATCAGAGCCGCAGAGAGGAGTCCGCTCACGTCAGCAGTCTTGGTGCGATATGAAAAATACCCGAATGCAAATGCAATCGCCACCGCAATCGCAATCAATGCCATATCAGCGTGATAATTCAGCTCATCGATAAGGAACATTGTCATCCCGATGCCGAGTGCCTCGATCATCAGGGCATCTTCACGCTCCTGGAGAATCGCCTTTAAAAGCACCGCAACAATGATTCCGAAGAGCACAACGAGGGGAGACCAGCGGTTGAGGTATGCCATGACAAGCGTGCACCCCATCACGGCAGCAATCACATAGGCAAAGTACGAATAGATGCGATCAATGTTCTCCTGGAACGCGAGTTCTCCCATTACAAGTATCGTGAGAGTGCAGCAGAATACGAACAGAGGAAGAATGGAGATACCGTACAAAATCGCAATCGGGATAAGAGCCAGGGCAAAGTACCTGGTCCTGTTGATAAGGTACAGCACCATGGAGAATATGATCACCATGATTGCAACGATCCACGGCGGCTGGATGTATGGCGCGATGAAGATGAAGGAGAGCATCAGCACTGCTGCAAGACGTTCTCCCAGGTGGTTCATCATTCGTTTTTTTGTTGGTCTCATTGGAATAAGAGTTTTGTCAGTGAAACACAGTGACAAATTTTCCTGGATGGCCGTTATGATTGCTGCGTTTCGCTGATCCCGGTCGTGACAGCGGTATTTGGGTTTGATTAGATATATCTCCTGAAAACACCCATATGTAAAAAATGTCGCCGTCTCGGGATCTCCCCAAGAACTATGACTTTTCTGAGGTTGAACGGCGCTGGCAGAGCGTCTGGCGCGATGAAGATCACTATTTTGACCCGAATTCCACGAAGAAGAAATATATCATAGATACCCCACCCCCCTATCCCACCGGGACTTTTCACATAGGCAATGCATTCAACTGGTGCTACATCGATTTCATCGCCCGTTATAGGCGGATGTCAAATTATAACGTGATGTTCCCCCAGGGCTGGGACTGCCACGGGTTGCCGACAGAGGTGAAGGTAGAGGAGATCCACGGTATTACGAAAAACGATGTCCCCCGTGAAGAATTCAGAAAGATGTGCCGGGAGCTGACCCTCGCAAATATAGAGAAGATGCGCCGGACTCTCCGACGCATGGCGTTCTCTGTTGACTGGAGCCACGAATACATCACCATGCTCCCTGCATATTTTTCCAAGACCCAGCTCTCCTTTTTGAAAATGCTTTCAAAGGGGTATATTTACCAGAGCGAACACCCGGTAAACTTCTGCACCCGGTGCGAGACTGCCATTGCATTTGCAGAGGTCGCATATGAACCAAGGGAGACAACACTCAACTATTTCGATTTTGACGGCCTTGAGATCGCGACCTCAAGGCCGGAACTTTTGGCTGCCTGCGTTGCAGTGGCAGTTCATCCAGACGATGAGCGTTATAAAAACATGGACAAAAAGAGCCTCACCGTGCCTCTTTTCGGACATTCCGTACCACTCATCAATGACCCCGCGGTGGACCCGGAATTCGGGTCCGGTGCGGTGATGATCTGCACCTTTGGTGACAAACAGGATGTGCACTGGTGGAAACAGCACAACCTGGATCTCCGGAAGGCAATCGATCGCCAGGGCCGGATGACGCACCTTGCCAAGAAATATGCAGGGATGAAGTCATCCGAATGCAGGAAAGCTATCCTTGAAGATATGAAACGTGAGCGGATCCTGACACGCCAGGAAGCCCTCGAACAACGAGTCGGCACCTGCTGGAGGTGCAAGACGCCCATCGAGATCATGAGCGAACGGCAATGGTTCGTGAAGATAGAACCTGATGCGATCATGAAGGCGGCGAAAGAGATCTCCTGGAACCCCGAGCATATGTTTCTCAGGATGGAGAACTGGGTTGGGCAGATGGAATGGGACTGGTGTATCTCCAGGCAGCGGATTTTTGCAACACCAATCCCGGTCTGGTTCTGCACATCCTGCGGAGAGATGATGGTGCCTGATGAGAATGAACTCCCCATCGATCCCACAAAGGACCTTCCATCCCGTCCGTGCCCTACATGTGGTTCCCGCGACTTTTCGGGTGAAGAGGATGTCCTCGACACCTGGATGGACTCATCCATCTCCGTCTTGAACGTCACGGGATGGGATGGTTCGTCCAGGCCTCCGCTCTTTCCGGCAGAACTGCGGCCACAGGGTCATGATATCATACGCACATGGGCATTCTATACCATCCTCAGATCCGTAGCCCTCACCGGTTCGAGGCCCTGGGACCAGATCCTCATCAACGGAATGGTACTCGGTGAAGACGGCTACAAGATGAGCAAGAGCCGGGGCAATGTCATCTCCCCCGAAGACATCACCGAAAAATACGGGGCGGATGCGTTGCGGCAATGGGCAGCGCTTGGTGCAGCCACGGGTTCGGATATCATGTTCAACTGGAACGATGTCATCGCTGCCTCCCGTTTCCAGACAAAATTCTGGAATATCGCCCGTTTTGTCCATATGCAGCTCGACCACCAGCCTTTTAATCCTGATATTCCGGCAACGGCACTCGCCGATCGATGGCTACTCTCCAGGCTCGATGATACAGTCCGTGATGTGACCGCAGCCATGGAAGAGAGCCAGTTTGACAAAGCACTCAAATTGATTCGCGAATTCTCATGGGATACCCTTGCAGACAATTACATCGAGCTCGTCAAGGGGAGACTCTATGCAAGGGATGCCACCCGGGACGGGGCATGCAGGGTGCTGCACACCGTGCTCGACACCCTCTGCCGCCTTATTGCGCCATTCACCCCATATTTCGCAGAGGAATGCTATTCCTACCTTGGCAGGGGAAGTGTTCACGCATGTTCATGGCCTGTTGCCGGCCCGGAGAATACCGAGGTGCGGAGGAACGGCGATTTACTGGTAAAGATCGTCTCAGAACTGCGGAGATACAAACACGAAAAGGGCTATGCACTGAACGCTCCTATGGGAAGAATTGCTGTCTTTTCCTGTCCTGTCAATGACGATGCGGGCGATGCTTCGAGAGCACTCAATGCACAGGTTGACTGGCATACTGAACCTCCCCGACTGGAGAAGGTCCCTGGAGTTCTCCAGTTCAACATGTCGGTGATAGGACCGCTGCTCCGGAAAGATGCGGGTGCATTCATGAAGGCTGCCCGTGCCCTTCCCCCCGAACTTCAGGCCAGCCCTCCCGAATCGATCGATATAGGTGGAAAGGAGATACCCATCCCTGATGGGGCATTCTCACTCCAGTATACGTACCTTGAAGCAGGTGAGCGGGTTGATGTTCTCACCATCGACGAAGTGATCGTGACGATTCACACCACTCCCTGATTGCCTTTTCCGCAAAGGAGGCGAGTTCCTCCTTTTCGAGTTCCCCGTCAACAACAAGGAACCGGGAGGGCTCCTCTGCTGCAAGGGTGAGATAATGCTGCTGGACTTTTTCGAGTATCGAAGATTCTTCAAAATGCTCTTTTTTCCCCGATTCCTTCTTCCTGGCGAGAGCAACCTCCACAGGCAACACAATGAGAAGCGTATGATCAGGCGGGATCGTCCATCCGTTGTGCACGTTGCGGAGCCATGCGAGGGGGTCCGGCAGTATCGCTTCAAGGGTAGCCCACTGGTAAGCATACCTGCTGTCCGTATAACGGTCAGAGATAACCGGAACTCCCCTGGCAATCGCCGGGCGGATGATGGATTCAAGGTGGGCAGCATGGTCCGCGGCAAAGAGAAGAGCTTCAGTGACCGGATCCACTTCCTCTGCAATTGCCCGCCTCACCTGATCCCCGATCCAGGTAGCCCCAGGTTCTCTGGTGAACACGGCACCAATATCGGAGAGGGAATGCTGCAGTGAGGAAAAAAGGGTGCTCTTTCCGCTACCGTCAATTCCCTCAAGCGTGATCAGGACCATACGCCCCTCCTGAGATCTGCAAGGGGGATATTTCCATGGTGAACCGCGGTTGCAACGATTGCACCATCGAATCCAAGGGCATCGAGCGTGTCAAGATCTCCCGGTGATGCCACGCCACCCCCGTACAGGAGAGGCTTTTCGAACAGTTCCTTCATCCCTGCAAGTAGGGATTCATTGATGCCTTTTCCTGTACCGACTGCCCCGATGTTGAGTATGATTGCTCCCGAGAAGTCCCATTCACGTGCTTTTTTGAGAAGATCCCCCGGGTGTTCCCCTGTTGGGAGGACCCGCTCAGCCTTCATGTCAATGCTCAGGTACCCTCCCGGATATTCATGAAGGGTATGATATGTTGTTTCCGTTGCTGCGATATCAATAATCCCGGGGATATTGAGATATTCCGAGGGATTCCTGCATCCCCGGTCGACATAACATGCATCCACAAGAGCGCTGCAGGCAGTGACCTGCGCTGTATGGTCTCCGACACCCAATATACGATCCAGATCGGCGATATAGAGATACCTGGGAGAGAGTGCCTCCACATATTCCCCGGGTTCTGTTGAGGGCGAGAGCCCCCATGTGAGCGGCTGGTAATTCTTCCGCTTTCCAGAAACACCGTGAACCACCTTTCCCCCATTCAAATCAACGGCTAAAATCAAATCCATGGTGCAGCGCAATCACTATTAGCAAGAAGGATCATTAAATCCTATGCAATTATTAGTCAGCCCGAGGGACATAGAGGAGGCCCGGCGTTCTCTTGCTGCTGATATCGTGGATGTAAAGAGGCCATCCGAGGGATCACTTGGTGCGAATTTTCCCTGGGTTGTGCGAAGTATCAAGGATTTATCGGATAAGCCAGTGAGTGCTGCGATAGGGGATTTTCGATTTCTTCCCGGTGGAGCGGCCATGGCAGCGTATGGAGCTGCATGCGCAGGGGCAGACTTTGTCAAGGTGGGATTGATGTTCAATGGATCTTCCAAGGCAAAGGACCTCATCGAGGCTGTTGTCAGGGCAGTCAAGGACGAATACCCGGAGAAGAAGGTGGTGATCGCGAGCTATTCCGACTATAAAAGGCTCCGAACCATTTCGCCATTTACCATGTCGCCGATTGCTGCTGATGCGGGTGCCGATGTTGCCATGGTTGACACGGGGAAGAAGGACGGACGCAGTACGTTTGAATTCATGAGTGAAGAGGAACTTGTAAAATTCTGCACGATGAACAGGGACCGGGGCATGATGACTGCTCTTGCAGGTTCTCTCTGTTTTGAAGATATACCCATCCTGAAGAGGATCGATCCGGATATCATCGGTGTCCGCGGGATGGTATGCGGGGGAGACCGGACTAAAGGTATCCAGGAACACCTTGTTGACCGTCTGGTAAGGATGGTGCAATGACTATGTTCAGGGAAAAACTCGAAGCCCCCCTGGCCCTTACATTCGATGATATCCTCCTTGTCCCCGCCCCCTCGCTCATTGAGCCGAATGAAGCTGATATCCACAGCAGGTTCTCAAGGAACATTCCTTTGAATATTCCGCTCGTGGGAGCGGCCATGGACACGGTCACCGAGTCTTCTATGGCGATCGCACTTGCCAGGGAAGGTGGAATCGGAGTCATCCACCGGAACATGTCTCCCGAACAGGAGGTTGAAGAGGTACGCCGGGTCAAGCGGGCGGAGGAACTGATCGAGAGAAAGGTTGTGACGGTAAGCCCCTCAACGAGTGTGGCTGAAGTTGAACGCGTCATGGTGGAGCAGGGCATTGGAGGGGTACCTGTAATCGATGAAGGAAAGATCGTGGGGATCATCAGCAGGAGGGATGTCAGGGCGATTGCGAGCCGCCGGGGTTCCGAACACGTCCAGACCATCATGACGAGGCAGCCCATCACTGCCGGCGAGAACATCTCCATGGAGCAGGCGCTCGAGATCATGTATACCAGCAAAGTGGAGCGTCTCCCCATTGTCGACAGCACGGGGCACCTGATCGGTATCATCACCATGCAGGATATTCTCGAGAAACGTCAGTATCCGAATGCCACACGCGATGGCAGGAAGAGACTGCGGGTTGCTGCCGCAGTTGGACCATTTGATGTCAACCGTGCCAACCTCCTTGACGAGTGCGGTGTCGACGCGCTGGTCGTTGACTGTGCCCACAGCCACAACCTCAAGGTAGTAAAGTCCATCAAGGACATCAAGGGCAGCGTGAAGGCAGACATCGTGGCAGGCAATATTGCTACCTCTGAGGCCGCAGCAGATCTCATAGATACTGTCGATGCGCTCAAAGTGGGAATTGGTCCGGGCTCTATCTGCACGACACGTATTGTCGCCGGTGTAGGCATTCCCCAGATAACCGCAATTGCCAATGTCGCCGATGTGACCGCCGATACGGGAATTCCTGTAATTTCCGACGGCGGCATACGTTTCAGTGGTGACGTTGCCAAGGCAATCGCCGCCGGTGCGGACAGCGTGATGATCGGAAGCCTTTTTGCAGGGACTGATGAATCCCCCGGAAGAGTCATCACCATGAAAGGGCGGCGGTACAAGCAGTACCGCGGCATGGGATCCCTTGGGGTAATGAGCGGTGGTGTCTCGAGCGATCGGTATTTCCAGAAGAAAGAAATTGGAAAGACCAAGTTCGTCCCCGAGGGGGTTGAGGGGGTAACCCCGTATGTCGGTACGGTTTCCGATGTGGTCTACCAGCTGGTGGGAGGGCTCAAATCTGCGATGGGATACACAGGTTCCAGGACTGTTGAGGAGATGCACACAAAGACAAGGTTTGTCCGGATCACCACCGCAGGGCATACCGAGAGCCATCCGCACAATATCATGATCACTGACGAAGCGCCCAACTACCGGCTTTCAGATTGAGCTCCTCAAACCTTTTCAACCGGAAATCAACACCCTTTTAATATTTCTTAAAAGTGTGTGCATTTGCCCTGAAGGGAATCAAATAATATTTCACTCCATTAATGCGGGCGATGCACCAGTTTTTTATATAGTGGATACTAACATAAAGTAATCAATGCTGGATCAGGTCGAGGTCTCAAGAATCCTTGATATCCTTGGAAACCGAAACAGGCGCCGCATTATCGAACTCCTGAGGCAGAAACCCTGTTTTGTCACAGAGATATCCGACCGCCTGGTGCTCTCTCCAAAAGCAGTGATTGAGCACCTACAGTTGATGGAGCGGGAAGAGATCCTCTCCTTCCGCCTGGATGATCGCCGGAGAAAATACTATTACCTAGCCAATGACATCGACGTGATGGTCAGACTCCTTCGGCAGGAAGAGGTCACCATGGCAATCAGGGATAACTCCCACAGGCTGCGTTCTTCACTTGTGCGACTCCAGAAGATGATTGAAACGCGGGAAGAACTCGCCGACAGCCTGAAGAACCTTGAGAAGGATATCGACCAGCAGATCAAGGAGATCATCTCATTCGGCCAGGATGTTCTTGAGAACGAGACCCAGATCGATCTCCTCATCAGCCTTGCCCACTGCAACCTCAATATCCAGGAGCTCTCGGAACTCGTCGAGGCTCCAAGGGATGCCGTATCCGATAGTCTTGAGAAGCTGCAGAAAAAACATATCATTGAGAGGGAGGGAGAAACCTTCCGAATCTGTGATGCCCATGCCCAGTAACGACAACCCCTACGATGAATTTATCAGGAACCTTTCCCGTGTGGTCGAGGATCTTTTAAAGAACCTCCCGCAGGAGGAGGTAACACATATCATAGGGTGCACTATTATCAGCGGGAATGGAGCCAACCTGCCACAATTCATCATCAAAAAGGACGAGAGCGAGGAGGAGATCAGTTACGAGGTAATCGAGGGGCCCGACAGGCTCTTTGTGACTGCCAGGCTTCCTGTTCAGATGAATTCGGCGCCATATGCGGATATTACCCCCGATTCACTGCATATAATCGTGAATGAGAAGCGCACTCAGGTTCCCCTGCCCTGCAGAGTCGATGTGATCCACAGTTATTACCAGGTCCGCCACGGCATGATCGATATTATTTTGAAGAAGAAACCTCTTGCAACGGCGAATGCCGGCAACCAGGAATGAAAAGAGACAGACAATAGGTGATTTCCCTTTTTTTATGTGAAAATGGCTAATCCATTTTCATTCCTTGTGCATATGTTTTTTATTCGAATCATGAAGATTTTTTTATGATCTTTTTAAAATTGTGTCTGTTCCAGGCTGGAGAGAGGGAAATATCAGGGATTCTTACCCCTCTCATGAATTTTATGCCTGGATACCCGGACCTGCCAGCACCCATTCCGATATGCGGTTCTTGTCCACGCGGAATTCACGGAACTGGTGGAGAGACACGGTGAGATCCCGGGTGAAGGCGAAATACCCAATCTGTGTCGTCCTGCAGAGGTTCATGGCCATTTCCATCAAGCCTCTCGGGTCGGGTCGAGATTCCCCAAGCCATATATGGAAAATGTTTCCCCCGTCGACAATGGGGAAAAAGACATGCTCGATAGACATGCGTTCTGCCATTGTCACACTGGCACCTGGTGCAACATGGGTTCCGTTTGTGTAATAGATTGGAAGGTCCCGGGTTGTGCCTAGCCTTGGGAGGGCTTTCTCGAGGTCTCCCTTGATCACTTTTCCCGCTCCCTCGCGGTATTCCTTGTTGAGGAGATCGGCAACGGCAAAACGCTGCCCTGTTGTCTCTGCAGGGGTCCTGGCAAGGGCTATCGTCATATTATGCCTCTTGGAAAGCTCGTGTGCATAGATCTCCATCTGGGTCATTGCAAGCACTGCAAGCTTGAACGCATCCCTGGACTCGTGGAGCTGTGAACCGACATGGTGCTGCACCATCTCGTTGACGCCAACCACCCCTATTGTGTACACGAGCCCTTCGAGATCGACGGCAACTGCCCCCCGTTCACCGGTAATGGGATCTTTGGGGCGCTGCATGGCAAACGGCATCCTTCCCTGCGAGCGTATTGCCTCAAGCCACCGCCTCTTGATATGAAAGACCTCCACGCACAGGTCCATGAGCGCACGGAGTTCGGCAAAAAGCCGCTCGTTGTCGCCCTCAGCGCGGTATGCGGCCCTCGGGCAGTTCAATGAGACCACCTGCCATGAGCCCATGGAGAAGTGTTTTCCATCTTTAAAAATCAGTTTCTGATCGAACTCTGAATCCTTATCGGCTACCGCCGAGAACTGGTAGGCGCAGCACTGGTAACACGAAATGCCTTTTCCAGCCCCCCGATAGGGAGGAATCTGGTTATCATAATAGGGAGTCCCGAATTTTGATGCCAGTTCAAACGTCAGGAGGTAAAGATCCTGGTATGTCGGGAGATCGCTGTGTGCTTCGTTGAAGGCCTTATCCTCTTTCAGAAACTCGGGTTCGATGCTGATTTCCGGTTTCGGGAAGCTGAATGGTTTTCCCCATGAATCTCCTTCGAGCATAACCTCCATGAGTGCCTTGAAGAGGAGTCTCACCTCCCGTTCAAATTCCCCGTACGTACGGCTCCTGGTTCCATTGCTCCCGTCCCACACTCTTCCCCTGAACACGCAGGGTTTGTCTTTCCAGAGCGATGGGACACCCGGGCTGAGCTGGACCGATGAAAATACCAGCTGACCTCCCCGGGCAACCATCATCTGGGTCATCTCATAGACAAACATCTGCATCAGTTGCTTGATCTCGCCATACTCCATTCCTTCAAAGTACGGTGCGAGGAACGTGAGGAAATTGTAATATCCCTGACCTCCGGCGAAGTTTGTCTGGGCGCTTCCAAGGGCTTTAACCGCGTGGAGGACCGCCACCTCTGCACGCTTCGCGGGTCCTGCAACCGATGCCTTTGTCCCGTTGCCATCGGGCATTAAGCCATAGTAGAAGAAGTAGCGGAGATCCCAGTCCTGGCAAAATGGCCTTGTCCCAAAGTATTCCAGGTCATGGATATGGATATCTCCTGAGAGATGGTGATCCGCAAGGTGTGGCGGGAGTTGCAGGAGATACTGCTCCTTGCTGATCTTATCGGCTTTCTTTTTATGCGAGGTCTCGGCATTCTCCTGGAGGTTTGCATTATCCTTCGCCTCGAAGCCCCTGCCGACATCGATCAGGTGTGCATCATAGACCGGGGTTCCGACCCTGGTACATACATTCCTGTATTGTACGAGGCCATGCTCCATGAGGGTGATATTGACGATCTCGCGGATGAGCGGTCCGCTCAGGGTGCGGAGCTCCATGGACTTGATCCTCTGCTCCACAAGTTTTCCGATTTCCTGGGCAGTCTCTTCCGTCGCACTCTCGTATCCATAGAACGTGGACACGAGTTTTGTCTCCTCGACGATCTGGCGTACAATTCTCTGGCGATCCCATTCAAGGATATGCCCGTCAGTGGTTCTCACAGCAGGCATAGAGGCGACGAAGACACCATCAAGTGTGGACTGGCGTGTGTCCCGGGAAGGCATTATCTTCCCTCGATAAACGCAAGAACATTCCCTTCCTGAAGTGTTCCTGCCGCAAACATTTCTGATGACGTGAGGAACCGGTCCTTCTGCTGGAGGACCGGTGCTTCGTTGACGAAAATCCCGTTGATACGCAGTTCGGTGAGAGATTCCGCAGTGGAAAGGTCCCGCTCCTCATACCGGGCAGTCTTCTGCATGAGGAATTGTTTCAGGGTGTCGCAGTTCGGGCAGAATTCCAGGGTATATACAATCAGGTCGTCTTTATTCGTCAAAGGTCTCCCCCACGCTATGCTTGTGCAGTATAGCTCGTCCGTGAAAAAATATTTGTTGATCTGCCCTTAATTATACCTTTATAATGGGGAATTTTCAGGAAAAATATCAATATTTATTTGGGGATTCAATGACCCGCGGGAAGCATTCTCCTGAATCGGAGGAGTGGTCATGACCAGGCTTTTTGTGGCTGTTGATCTTCCTGAAGAGATCAGGAGAGAACTCGGCAGTATCCAGAGTTTTTTCAGGCAGAGCAGGGCAAGGCTAACCCTTGTTGATCCCGATATTATTCACATCACACTCAAGTTCATCGGCGAGGTTCCGGATTCAACCGCCCAGGAGATCGCAGGTGCACTCGATCACGTTCACGGGGAACCTTTTGCAATCCGGGTGACAGGAATTTCGGGGAACAATCCCCGGCACCCAAGGGTGATCTGGGCACATGCAGAAGATGGGGATACATGCGCGGCCCTGCATTCCCAGATCGAGGATCTGCTCGCCCCACTTGGGGTAACGAGGGAGGATCGCGCATTCCGGGCGCATGCCACGGTTGCGAGAGTAAAAGAGTTCCATCCCGATCTTCTGGAGTGTATGAAGGATGTACGCACCCGGGATTTTGGCAGCGGGATGGTCCAGGGGTTTACCCTTAAGAAGAGTACCCTGACTCCAAAGGGACCGGTGTACCAGAATGTGAAGGAAGTGCTCTTTTGACAAGAACCCCTCTTGAAGAGGGCATACTCGACGAAATAAGGCCGAAAGAAGATGAGACCCGGCATATCCTGGATGTCGCCAAAAGACTCGTCTCAAGGATAGAAGAATCGGGACAGGCCTCCCCGATGCTTGTGGGATCCATTGCACGAGGCACCTGGATCCACGGTGACCGAGACCTCGACATCTTCCTCCTCTTCGATCCCGACCTCCCGCGCGAAGACCTTGAAGAGAAAGGCCTCGGGCTTGCGCGGAAGATTGCACTTGCCGAGGGTGCGAATTTCCGCGAGAAGTATGCTGAGCACCCGTATATCAATGCCAGCATAAACGGCCTCTCGGTCGATCTCGTTCCCTGCTACCGGGTTGAATCGGCCTCCTGCATCAAGAGTGCGGTTGACCGAACTCCCTTCCATACCCAGTATATCCGTGAGAGGATCCAGCCCTTCGTTGATGAGGTCCTTCTCCTGAAGCAGTTCGCGAAGGCGGGGGGGATCTACGGTTCTGACCAGATGACCGAAGGATTTGCAGGATACCTCTGCGAGCTTCTCATCCTCCAATATCAGGGATTCCGCCCCCTGCTCGAAGCAGCAACGCAGTGGCGACCCGGAGTGTTGATTGATATCGAGGATCACCGCACCCGCACCTTTCCGGAACCTCTTGTGGTGATCGATCCGGTGGACCCCGGGAGGAATGTCTCAGCATCGGTCTCCCTGACGAGGATGTGCGAGTTCATCGAACTTGCACGGGGATATCTGGCTCAACCCTCGCGTTCATTCTTTTTCCCTCCGAAAAAACTTGTCCTTTCCATTGAAGAGGCTGCATCTCTCCTCTCGTCAAGGGGAACCCATCTTTATGCCATCACCCTCCCCACACCACCCTATATCGAAGACATCGTTGTCCCCCAACTCAGAAAAAGCCTTGATGCCCTGCGTGCGATGCTGGACAGGCACAGCTTTTTTGTCAATCGTGCCGACTGCGAGATGCACGAAGACAAGTCCATGCTCCTCTTCGAGCTTCTCATCGATGATCTCCCAGCAGTCAGGCGTCATGCAGGCCCTCCGGTATGGAACAGGGTCAATGCGGCAAAATTCGTGGAAAAGTACCTGAGTGCAGATGAGTCGGGCTTTTTCTCCGGCCCTTTCATCGAAGAAGGTATCTTCGTTGTCGAGATTCGCCGCCCCTATACAAGGGCTATCGACCTCCTCCGTTCCGATCAGGTGCTCCAGGTGGCGCTCGGGAAGCATGTCAAGCAGTCCCTCGAGATCTCACGCCCGGTGAATCGCGGTATCGAATGCTACCAGGAGGAGTTCGCACCGTTCATCTCTGAATTCCTCCAGAAGTCATCCCCGACCGTGTGGATTGAGAGGAGCGAGAAGAAAAAGAGCTGAACGTGCCTGAAGGTTACCGTATCAATTTTTTCCCTCGAAATCCTGCCATTCTCTGTTTTATGTGCGCTATCGCAACAATTTCCACCGAATTACAATTTCCGGGATGAAATCATCCCCATTCCAGGGGATTGGTTTGATACTTTTATATAATGACCAGACGCACATACCTTTTAATCTCCATGCCGTCCAGATCGCGCGAGAATGCGTTATCCGAGGTCATCGGGTTTATTTTGATACTTGCACTCATCGCAGCGCTCGCCTCGCTCTACCTCACCTACGTCGTACCTGCACAGGGGAGAGAGGGAGAGATAAAGCACATGGCCGAGATCAATGACCAGTTCCTCGGTTACAAGGCGGCAGTGGATTCTCTCTGGATCAATGACCAGACCAATGTTCCCATCTCCCGGACTTTTACTCTAGGAACCCTGACGGGAACAACCCAGGGTTCTTTCGTGATACCGATATTCCAACCGTATCCCTCAAGCGGGTCGATGGCGGTGAACGGAAGGGGGGAGACGATTACCATCAATGCTGATGCGCTGGTGCAGGGATTCCCTGGAAGTGCAACGCCGAATCTCAATCCGGTCTATTATGAACCTAATCACCTCTACGTGAAGGTGATGACTCAAGATGTAAACCAAAGTGGGGGAATATTTATTAATAGTAATTCAGGGAACTGGTCGGTTTGGATTAATTCGACAAAAAGTGTTACTCCGTCTAATATAATAGCGCCCGTCACACCATTGCCAACCCTCACATATATTCCAGGTAACCAGTTTGACCAAATAGAGAGATATATTAGAGGTATTTTAGTTCCTTGGTCTAATAATGTGAGTAGCCTTTCGTCATTTAGATCAGATCTCACTATTACAATGATAAAACACCAAAATAAGACCTTCAATAATTTAATAATTCAGAAAAGTATGGAAAATTATGAATATTATTTGATTGATCTTCTCGACCCTACATATGGTTTGAGTCCCGACTTAATCTACCCCTTTTCATTAAATATTCAGAATACGTCACCATGGTTTTATCACTATCCTGTAAAAACCGGATATAATGGAACCCCAATCACAATTACCCACCCCATGGGTTCACTCGAATTCCAATCCAATAATAAATACTGGATCCAGCAGAACTACTATTACCAGCAGGGCGGTGTCTTCCTCGAACAACCAGGTGATGGAATGGTGGCGAAGGTGATGCCGCTCATCAGCATCTCAAACGAAACGGGCATTCCGTCCGTTAAAATACTCGATATAGTGATTACTCCAGTTGGGCAGAGTAATATTGGCGGGACTTCCCCTGTCCAGGTTGTCACAACTCTCAATGATATTCACACAGAAAACCTTGCACGGGGATTTCCCAATGCAAGGAATGTAACGTTAATCATTGATACCGATGCCGTACCAGTGTGGAACCAGATTTTTACATGGATAAAAAATAATGCTGAAAAGGACGGGAAGAATCCGGGTGTTGACGAATCATTGATTCAAATAATTCCCGGAACGAATTCAATACAATTAACAATGGACACTTCACCAGAATATGGATTATACTTTGATTACACCCGGGTGAACCTGAGCGTGGAACTCCAGCCAGTCGCTACATGAAACTCCCTTTTTGTCCTGAATCTGCGGTCTCCGAAATCCTCGGTGCCCTCCTTCTCATCGCAGTGATCAGCCTTGCGGTAAGCATCGTTGCAGTCACCCTCCTATCCAGTGTGGACACGACTCAGACCCCTGCCCTGTCCATCCTCATCTCGAATAGCAGCCAGAATATCACCATATCACATGGGGGTGGAGACCCGCTTCCTGCAGGTTCGTATCGCATTTTCGTCAATGATGTAAACCGGACTGCCTCATTCACACCTGCTGCCAATTCAACACAATTCAAAGCAGGAACCACACTCACTTACAAAGGCTCATCCATTCCCAGGACGGCGATGGTGATATATATAGGTCCGGATGGCAGTGAGGCTGTGCTGGTCCAGAAGTCTTTTTCCTGATATATTGTTACACTATACCGTCATAAAATAGGAAAGACCCTCAACTATATCAATACCATAAGGAGACTAATCTGCAACAATTCCATGGTGAGTGTCTGTGCCTGAACGTGAACGGAAAGAGCATGCAGTTTCAGAGTTGATTGGAGCAATCCTGCTCGTCGGTCTGGTCATCACCGCCATGGCAATCGTTGCAGTCCTTCTGCTATCAAATCCCCCGCCGGAAGAAGTGCCGCAATTGAATATATTGGCGTCAAGAAATGAAACTTCGAAGCAATTTTTTCTCTATCACAATGGGGGTGATGCAATGAAAATCGAAAATACAATTATTCGTATCAATAACAATCCCACGCGAGTTCTCGATCAGGATATAAATATTAC
>Ga0265297_10005186_pt1 | contig 20260 bp, 35 predicted proteins | sample Munlanlwell13791_FD_192502 | JGI IMG/M metagenome (GOLD analysis project Ga0265297, IMG submission 192502) | Leachate microbial communities from a municipal landfill in Southern Ontario, Canada - Leachate well 137-91 | ecosystem: Engineered > Solid waste > Landfill > Unclassified | place...
TCAATTTGAAAGACAAAAAAGATTTGATGCTTGTAGAAATATAAAACCTTTACCATTTGATTTTTTTATATCAAAACAAAATATATGCATAGAATTTGATGGTGAACAGCATTTTATTATACATGAAAAATGGGGAGGTAAAATTCAATTTGAAAAAATTCAAAAAAGAGATCAAATCAAAAATAATTTTTGTAAAAATAACAACATTAAATTAATTAGAATTAAATATAATGAAAATATAATAAAAAAATTAGATCAAATTTTTAAAAAAGAATAAACTTTATAATTTTTTAATTTATCAATACCGTGTAATTCTGATAACTCTACAATAATTGAGATTGAAGACACTTTAGCACCTAAATCTTCTATTAATTTAATCGTTGTTATTATTGTATTTCCAGTAACTAACAGATCATCATGAATGTGTATATTCATACCTTCTTGAATAGTATCTGTTGAAATAACTATTTTACTAATACCGTACTCTAATTCGTATTCTTTTTGAACGAATGGTGGTGGAAGTTTACCAGCTTTTCTAATCATGCCAAATCCAACATCTAATTTGTCAGCAATCATAGGACCCAAAATAAATCCTCTTGCATCTAATCCAACAACAATATCAATATTATCCATTTTAATATGTTCTACAATGTCATTAACAATAAATCTTACTGATCTTGGATCTTTTAGGATCGGTGATATATCTTTGAAATTAATACCAGGTTTTGGAAAATCAATAACAGTTCTAAGTTGATTTTTAATTATTTCTTTTGTAATAGATTCTTTAAATTTATTAGTATATTTTTGCATAAATTTTATGACTCTTATTTTATTTATATATATTAAAAAATAAAATTATTTTTATGAATAAAGATAAGATAGATCCAAGAGAAATATTTCAAGAAAACATAGATCAATTGAAAAATGAAATAGAAAGTGTTCAAGAAGAACTAGACTTTAATCCATCTGATTTTTTTCCGGATGCTAACGATATGGATTTGAATCTTAAGATTGAAATGCATGATTATGAAAAGGATTTGGAATCAATAAGAGATGAATCCAAAGAAACACTTGAATGTATTGCCAATTTGTATTTGGATGAAGAAACTATGAAAAATAAAAATATAAATAATATTATAACAAATGATGCACTTGCTCTATCAGATTTAAAATTTTCTATTTCTTGTTCTAAGAGAGGATTAATTAATTTAATGTGCCAAATTGATAATGGTAGTGTAAATGCTGATTTATATACAGCAGTATCTTTATTTCAGAGAGAAATGAAAGAAGGTATAGAAGCTCTTTACAAACTTCAAAAAAATATGAAAGAATTTTTTAAAGAATTAAAGGGAGAATTAAAGGATATAAATACTGGTAATTCTGAAATAGAAAAAGCTCGATATAAAGATATGAAAATTACTGATAGAGATATAAACAAATCTATTGATAAAATACTTCATGATAAAAAGAAATAATCCAGCAATCCTTTAAAACAAAAAAGAGCCTTTCGGCTCTTTTTTATTTTACTTCTTCGTAATCTACGTCTTGCGGCTCATTAGGATTTGTGCCGGACTTTGACTCATTTGTTTGCTGTTCAGACTGACCTGATTGATAAAGTCTTGTACTTATGCGATTCCACACTTCATTAAGTTCTGTCATGTATTTATCAACATCAATAATGTTTTCAGCTTTATGTGATGTTTTCAGATTATCAAGAACAGAATTCAATTCGCTTTTATCATTTTCTGTCAATTTATCACCAAATTCTTTAATTTGCTTTTCAGTAGTAAATATCATTGAGTCAGCTTGATTTAATTTGTCAATTTTTTCTTTTTCTAATTTATCTACCTCAGCATTCATTTCTGCTTCTTTTTTCATTCTCTCTATTTCTTCTTTTGAAAGAGTTGAGGAATTTTCAATTCTAATAGATTGTTGTTTACCAGTAGCTTTATCTTTTGCTGATACTTTTAATATACCATTAGCATCAATATCAAATTTAACTTCAATCTGTGGAATTCCACGTCGTGCAGGTGGTAAATTTTCAAGGTAGAATCTACCTAACGTCTTATTATCCTTAGCCATTGGCCTTTCACCTTGAAGAATATGAATTTCTACTGCTGGTTGATTATCACTTGCAGTTGAGAAAACTTGCTCTTTACTAGTTGGTACCGTAGTATTAGATTCGACTAATTTAGTGAACACTCCGCCTAAAGTTTCAATGCCTAATGAAAGTGGAGTAACATCAAGTAGAAGAATATCTTTTACTTCTCCAGCAATGATACCAGCCTGAATAGCAGCACCAACAGCAACAGCTTCGTCTGGATTAACGCTCTTATTCGGTTCTAATCCAAAAATATCTTTTACAATTTTCTGAACTGCAGGTATTCTTGTTGAACCGCCAACGAGGACTACTTCCGATAAGTCCTCTTTTTTGAATCCGCTATCAGTAAGGACCTTTTTGGAGATTGGAATCAATCTTTTGAAAATTGGATCACAAATTTGTTCAAATTTAGCACGGGTCAATTTAATAACTAAATGTTTAGGTACACCATCAATTGGCATTAAATAAGGTAAATTAATTTCAGTTTCAGTTGAACTTGATAATTCAATTTTAGCTTTTTCAGCAGATTCTTTCATTCTTTGTAATGCCATTGGATCTTTTTTTACATCTATGGTAGTTGAATTTTCTTTTTTAAATTCTTCTGCTAGCCAATCAGCAATTGCATCGTCAATATCATTACCTCCGCAGTGAACATCACCACAAGTTGATTTTACTTCAAATACTCCATCACCAGACTCAAGAACTGAGACGTCGAATGTGCCACCCCCAAAGTCAAAAACAGCAATTTTCATATCTTTATTTTGCTTATCTAAGCCATAGGCAAGAGCTGCAGCAGTTGGTTCATTTACAATTCTCTCAACTTTAAGTCCAGCGATTTCACCTGCTTCTTTTGTAGCTTGACGTTGTTCGTTATTAAACCAAGCAGGTACAGTAATAACAGCTCTTGTAATTTCTTGCCCAAGATAATCTTCTGCTGTTTGTTTTAATTTTTGAAGAATCATAGCTGAAATTTCTTGAGGTGTATATTTTTTACCTTTAATTTCAACCATTGGAACTCCATTAGAGCCTTTTACAATTTTATATGCACTTCTTTTAATTTCATCTTCAAGTTTATCATATTGTTCACCGATAAACCTTTTGATTGAAGAAACAGTGTTCTGACTATTTGTAACTTGCTGTCTACGTGCTGGAGCACCAATTTTTCTCTCGTTTTCAAGAAAACCAACAATACTTGGAGTGGTCCTTTGACCCTCACTATTTGCAATTATAACTGGTGAACCACCTTCCATCACGGCAACTGCGGAAAAAGTAGTTCCCAAATCCATTCCTACGATTTTTTCACTTTTACTCATAATTTATTAATTTTATTTTAGTGTTACTAATCAATATTTATACCATCTAATTTATATGTCAAAATGTCAGATTTGTTTTAAAAGTTTATGACAAATTCGATATTTTATTTAATTTTTGTTTCCGAAGTTCTTTAAGGCTAATAAATCTATAGTCATTATATCCTGTTATCTCATTCATGTTATTTTTTATTATTACTGCATCACCGTCAGAAAAATGCATGGAACCTATAACAGTATAACTTTTACCCGCAGTTAATTTTATCTTTATATTAGGATTATAAGATTTATAATTTTCATTGTTATCAATGCAGACTATCATATCACCTTTTTTAAACATTCTAATTTCTTTTTAAGATTTATTTTTGTTCAAAATTTTTTATTGTTCATGTTCCGTGAACATTGAAAAAAATTGAACATTTGATTCTGAGATTTTTTTTAATTTAATTCGTCTCAGAAATTTATTATCCACATCATAACAAATTCTTGAATCTGTGCTAGTATCATAATTTATTAATAATTTTGAATTATCATCTAAAATACATTTACAAAAACTATGTCCTCCTTTGTTAGTCCAACTTGTAGGTTCTACGTGGTTTATTGTTAAGAACAGATGTTTTGGCCTTTCTTTAATATATGTAGTGCCATTATAATCTAGAAATGAAATACTATCAGGATATATTCTACTAATGATATATTCAACATTTCTAATTGGATATTCGGTTTTCAAATATGAAATTAATTCTACGAAAGTCTCATAAAAAGAATTATTTACTAATGGTTCTATTTTATATACTTTGGATTTCATTTAATTTAATTTCAATAACCTTCATTTCCGAGATCCATAAAAGTACCTTTCAATTTGTCTCCTGCTTCTTGCAACATAACTAGTTGCTTTCTAATTTCCTCTATCTCATTTGAGAAATCTAAGTTATTCATAGGATTATCAGATGGCAGGTGCTCATTTTGATAAAGCTCATTAAGTTTCTTATTAAGTTTTTCTGTTTCTTTTGGATTATCACCTATTTCTCCAAGTTTTAGATTAACTTCATTAATTTGTCTTATTCTCTCATTTGAGAAATGTCTAAATCTGAAATAGTATTCTTCTATTTTAAGAGCACACCAATCAGGTGCTTCTAAATTCTTTTCAGGTTTTAGATAAAAATTTTCTTCACCTTCATATCTTGCTAAGTTACAAATATATGATCCACCAATTGTAACTGAGAATGGACAATTTCCGCAATAATTAATTACTTTTAACATATTTTATATTTATTTTTCTTTATATATTTTCTTTAGCTTTTTCTTTCTAAGTATTTTTTCACCGACTTTTACACCCGAATTGAATGCTTTCTCTACTGATGGTGGACCATTTTCCTCTATTTTACCAAATATTGGATGTGAGCAACAAAAAAGTTTTTCAACTCTTTGTCTTGTACTATTATCATAATAGCCAGCAAAATATCCTAAATTAATTTTTGCTATTTCTTCAGCAGTTTTATCATCTTCCCTTAACTTTCACCTATTTTGAATTAAAAATTGAATATTATTATATGATGGACTCATGTAACTATATCCTGAACCCGTCCATTTATCCAAATCATTCTTAATTGAAATGTAAAACATTTGTTTTATTTCATTTATACGTTTTTTAGTTGCATTCATTGTTTATATTTTTAAGTTTTTGTTTTCTATTAAATGTAAGCAACATATCATGATTCTTATATCTTAAAACTGACAATTCCAATCCTTCGTTACTATAATATTTATGTATTTTATCGATGAAAAGTTGAAAATTTTTTGATAAATTTCCATTAGTTTCATTTAACTGAGGTTTTCTACTTTTATTCTCATAAATTCCTCTTATTACTATAGATTTACGTTCTATGCAATAACTAACATATCTTTTGTCATTACAGATTTTCCAATTGTGATCAGAAAGTATATCTTTTTGTTTATCGTATGGTACATCTAATATTGCCCAATGATGTTCTCTATCTAAATCAACTTGAGTGGAATAGGTGACACCAGAACTAATGAGAGTATTGTCTGGTTTTTTGAAACTACTAATAAATATAACATAAGGTGTATCGGTATACAATTTTTTGAATAATTCTAAATGTTCTTCTTTGTCCAAGTCAAAAATTGGATAGAATTTTCCGTTAAATTTATTTTCTATTGTAACATTATAAGTTGGTGAATCTTCTCTTTTAAATCTATTAATTATTTTATTTATAGATTCGTAAGCATATTTTGTTGTAGATCCGTAATCGGTATCAGAATGGAAGCCGCCATCCAGTCTTCCTTCTTCATATTTTCTTATAAATGTAAGTTCGTCCGGTACAATTCTTTTCTTTGCTCTACTGAAAAAATTTCTAATCTTATACCAAGGCACATTAAAATAAAGTATACCTATAATCATCATTAAGAGTAACGTACAAGCTACAATAAAAATATAATAATGTTCATTCATTTGCTAAAATAATTTTTAGTTTCATTTTTAATCTTTTTAATTTTTAACGATCTTTCAAATGCCGTATAATTTATTAATTTATAATTAAATAAATTGCTTTCTTCTAATAACGCAAGAATAATATTTTCTCTATAATCCCATTGTAATATATCATCGTTACGAATAACAACATAAATTTGATTGATTTTTTGCGAGCCAAAGAAAGCAAATTTTTTTATATTTAAAATAATATGATTTCTAATATTATTATCAATCCACGAATATTTGTAGTAGAAAAGATGTTTTTGCAACTTTTTAAACTCTTCTTCATTGTTGCATTTTATTATTAAATTCTTATATTTCATAAAACAAAGATAATATTATTTTTTAAAAAAACAAATCAAAAAAATTTATATAAAAAAAATATGTCAAGTATTAAAAAATATAATGTTTTTATTTATGAACCAGAGTATTCTCTTATTGGCGAATATTTGGATAGAAATGAAGCCTTGAAATTATTTTACGATCAAAAATTTCAATATGAAATGACAGGATCTCCATTTGTTGATATATGTGAAGTTACTGTTGATTACCTAAAAAAGACTAGAAAAGAAAAATTAGAAAAAATAAATGCATTACAACGAAACTTTTGAAAATTCAACTTTTTATATAAGAGATAACTCAGTAGATTTATTTTTTTTGTGACCCACCTTATTTTATATCAGGTAGTAAATCGAAAAATGCGGATTTATCAACTGGAGATAGATATGACTGGGATAAACAATGGAATAATAAAGAAGAATATTATCAATGGACAAGAGATTGGCTATCATTATCTTATAAACAATTAAACGATACTGGTTCTATTTATGTTTGTACAGTATGGCAACACTCCGGAAAAATTCAAGAACTATTAGAAGAAGTTGGATTTACTATAATAAATAGAATTACTTGGAAAAGAGATAAAGGTAGAGGTGCTAATAGAAATTATAAATCAATGCATGAAGATATATGGTTTGCTGTTAAAAATGAAAAGAAATATAAATTTTATGTTGATAGAATTAAAACTGAAAAAGAAGTAATTGCGCCTTATCGTGATGAAAATGGTGAACCAAAAGATTGGTTTGAGAAAGATGGTAAAAAAATTAGAATGACACATCCTTCTAATTTATGGAATGACTTAACTGTTCCATTTTGGTCAATGTACGAAGTTAAATCATACGCTAAAACCAAGAAAACACCAGAAAATACGTTAATAAAACATAATACACAAAAACCTAAAGAGTTGGTTAAAAGATGTATATTAGCATCAACCGATGAAGAAGATTTGATAGTTGATTATTTTGTTGGCTCTGGAACAACTGCTATTGCAGCAAAGGAATTAAATAGAAATTATATAGTTTTTGATATTAATGAAAATTGTATTAGAATGTTAGAAGAAAGATTAAAAAATGAATGAAAATATAAAGGTTAGTGATGTATTACTTTCAAAAAAAGACGACGATAGGTTTTTTCATAAAGATTCATATTATACAGTTATTAAAATTGATAAATCATCAGAAGAATTATTTGGATGTTTTGCAGATATAGTTAGATATGTTCAAGTAAGTAGTAATAATTCACCATATCTTCATAATTTTTTATTAAACAAGTCCGATGAAGATAATTACATTTGGAATTATTTTTATAAGGAGCAGGAAATGAGGAAGATGAAATTGAAAAAAATAAATAAAAATGAGAATTTATTGGAAGATAGAAATTAAGCCAGGTTATAAAGAAATTCTTGAAACAGTTATATACAGAGGAAAAAAGTTTGAGAATGTTGATTATTTAATTAATATAAGTGGATTTATAGAAGAATTTGATTGTATATATGTTGGATTTGATTCAGAAAGAAAGAATGGATGGAATACATTTTGGACATGGTCTCATTCGGAATCTGACTTATCACCATTTGATGATGATAATGATGTAATCTACAGTGGTATTTGGAATATAAGAGAAATAAGAAAAGAAAAATTAAAAAAAATAAATAATGTAAATGAATAGAATAGAAGTAGAATTTTTAAAAATAGGTTTCTCAGCGGATAAAGAGCCTGATAAATGGATAATAGAAGGAGTATCTTCACTATTAGAAATTTTTTCAAATCAAGGACATTCAGGATTTTCAGCACCTTATGCTATAAGATTATTTGAAAAAATGTCTAAATTTGAATCTATTGAATCCGTAAAAAAAGAATTTGTTAAAATGGGTTATAAACCTATTGAAGAATTAGAGAATGATATTGATAAATGGATGCAAGAAGGTACAATTGAATTATTTGAAAAACTCAAGGAAATAAATCATACTGAATATTTAGATAAAATAGTTCAATATTTTGTGAAATTAGCAAATCATGAGCCATTAGCACCAATTCTCTGTACTGATGATGAATGGAATGATGTTAGTGATATGCATGGCTTTGATGTAGTTTATCAAAATAATAGATTATCTTCAGTATTTAAACACGGAAAAGATGGTAAGCCATATTACTTAGATGCAATTGTTTGGAAAAATCAAAAAGGTATTACGTATACTGGTTCTGCAATGAATTCAAAAGGCACAAAAATTAGAAGTAGACAAACTATAAAATTGCCATTTGAGCCTAAAACTTTTTATATAGATGTTTTTGAATATGAAATTGCTCCAGATGATTGGGAATTCAAAATTGTAGATGAAAAGCAACTAGAAGAAGTTTGGAAATATTATGAAAATCCAATTATAGATTAAAAGAGGGTGATATTATAATTGCAAAAGAAGATATTATAATTCCAAATATGAGTTATTATTCATTTTATATTTATAAAAATAAATATTATAGAGTGGAAAAATATATACCAATGTGTCGTGAAGATACCTGGCATATTGAACCAATAATGAATCGTAGAGAACGTAGAAAGCTTTTTAATGATGAACTTAGAGAATGTAAAAAAGGTAGATATCCAAAAAAGCAATACGATGCATATTTATCTGAGAGAGAAATATTACAGAAATTTGATTGTTCATTTGAAAGAAGAGAAAAACTTAAGAAATTAAATGAGATTTCAAACAGAAAATAAAATTAAAGTATTTATAAATAGAGATTTAGATTTTTCATTCGTTAATTCTAGAAACGATGAATTACTTTTTCTGTTGAATAAGAATAGATTTGAAATAGTTGATACTATTGAAGAAGCTGAGATAATACCATTAACTTATCATAGTTGGGATACTCCGGAAAATAACGAGATTAATTTATCGAAACAATGTCATTATATAAAAAAATATAATCTGAAAGAAAAATATCTAATTGTATTAATAAATTCACATATATACGATGGTGAATGTGATAATAATTATGATATTATTTTCAAAAGATTTATGAAGGACATTTTATATTACCATATTCTTATCCTGGAATTATAAATGATTTAAAATCAAAATATGGTTTTTATTTTCCAGAATGGATAGATTATAATTATGATAATATTATTGATGATAATTTAAGATTTAAAGAATATATGATAAGTTTTAATAAATTAAGATCTAAGTCTTTACAAGAATTAACAAATTTATATTACCAAGATATTGATATTCTTAAATATAATAGAAGTGTATTTTTTAATAGAGATTATGATAATTTGTACGAAAAATTAATTGTTGCAATGAATAATTCTAAAAAAATGAGAAATGAAATTTTAAAAAATAATTTAATATAATGGGAGCAAGTAGGGAAACACATAATATATTTTATTATATTAAAAATAAAAATTTTAAGAGAGCTTGGTATTGGATTAAGCATTTTGATAAATTGACATATGAAGATACATTCATGCCAATTGTTTGTAAGATAAAAGGACACAAAGCATATCAACCTGAACCTGAACTTGATCCAGATTGGGCATGCAAGAGATGTCATAGATATATAAAATATAATCCGAGATTTGAAAAATTAAAAAGACTTAAAAAATTGAGCAAATAATTAATTAAATTAATTATCGTATTTTAGAATATTTATGGTACCATCTTCATTTATTATTATAAAATCGCATTTTAAAAAATTAATTATATTTTTTCTTCTTTCAATATCCTTATCTTTTATATATTTATGATATTTTTCATTAAATTCTATAGCAGTGTTTTTTTCAATATCATAACCATCTAGCCAATAACCTAGCTCATTGATGTAATATTCTCCTTCATTTTCAGCATGAACAAAATTAAAATTATTTTTTTTAGCATAATCTTCTATGATAGAAATTGATTTTTTATTATAACAAGGATAAAATTGATTATTATCGAATTTACATTTAGAAATTCTTTTTATTGCAGATATTCTCATTTTGTTTTTTGCCTCATCACTATGCTTTTTTCCTAAAGTTGCACCATCATGTGTCTTATAATATTCTATTTTTATTTTACTTATTTTTTCTTTTGTTTCTTTTGATACAATTTTTCCTTTATTTCCTTTACTGATTTTTTCTATAGCATCTTTTGTATGTTTTTTTCCTTTCATTGCTGATTCTTTTCCAAACATTGGATTTTTATTTCCAGATACATCAGCATGATTTTTTTTTATTTTTTCTTTATGCTCATTTGTTAATTTTTTATTTTTAAAATATCCTGGTTTTCCAAACATTGGATTCTTTTCACCTTTTCTACAACAATTTTTACAGAGAGAGCCATTTTTTATTGATATAATTGCTTTATATTTATTATAAAAAGTTATCACTTTCCCACATTTTGGACAGTATTTTTCATTTTCTTTTAATTCCATTATATTATTATTTTTTTTAAATCTTTATTATTTTTTAATAAATCATTATATATTAACCATTCTATGTATTTTGATTTGTTTTTTATATTATTATTTAATAATTCATATAGTTTTTTGTTAATACCAATTGTTGTTATTCTTTTTGTTTTCATAAACATTTTTAATTATTTTTTATATACTTATATATTAAGATTTAAATCCAAAAAAGATTATTTTTAGATTATTTTTTGTTAAAAAAATGTTAAAATATGAGAAAAAGATTAGATGATAATGACAAAAAGAGGAAAATGTCAATAACTATTGATGAAGAATTATTTCAGATTTTTGAAAAATATATGAAAGAAATAAACAATTCAAATAAAACAAAATATATTGAAAAATTAATCAAAGAAGATTTAATAAAAAGACAAATTTTAAAAAATAATTTTATAGAATAATGTTGAAATCTAATGAAATATATAAAGGTGATTGTATAGGCATAATGAAAGATATAGATAATAAATCAATAGATATGATATTAACTGATTTACCTTATAATATGACAAAAAATAAATGGGATAAAGAAATTATACCTTTAGATTTATTGTGGAATGAATATAAGAGAATTATTAAAGATAATGGTGCAATTCTTTTATTTGCACAGGGTATTTTTTCCGCAAAATTAATTATGAGTAATAAGGAATGGTATAAATATGATATAGTATGGAAGAAAGGTAATAGAGTTAGTGGATTTCTAAATAGTAATAAGCAATTTCTAAGAAATCATGAGCAAATTTTGGTGTTCTATAAAAAACAGCCAACATATAATCCACAATTTGAAGAAAATGGTATACCATTACATGGTAAGGGTACTAAATATTTAACGAAAGAAGGGGTTAATAATAATTATGGATATTATGATACAAGTTTACCAGAAACTAGAAAGGGCTCAACACAGAAATATCCTAAATCTGTGTTGAATTTTAATAAACCACATCCAGCAATTCATCATCCAAATGAGAAACCTGTACTTCTTTTAGAGTATTTAATAAAAACTTTTACAAATAAAGGTGAAATAGTATTAGATAGCACTTGTGGTTCCGGTAGTACTTGTATTGCTGCAAAAAACTTAAATAGAGAGTTTATAGGTATTGATAAAGATGAAAAATGGGTCGAGATATCTAGAAAAAGAATAAAATAATATTAAAAAAGTGAAAGAAAATAAAAAACTTGAAGAACAAAAAAAGCAAATTAGAGAAAAACTTCAAAAAACAGTTGAACTAGCTAAAAATTTGCCTGAACCCAAAAATCAAGAACAGCAAGCTGAACTAGATAATATTGCAGATGCCATAAAAGATTTGTCTGATTATATATCAAAATTAAAACAAGATTTAAAATAATTTAAAAATTTATAAAAATGAAAACACTTATTGTAACACGTCACGCAAAAGCAGTTGAATCAACTGAGAACCAGTCAGATATTTCACGTGGTTTATCTGGAAAAGATTCAAAGTATTTTAAGAAAATTGTTAAAAGATTATCAAAAAAGACGATGCCAGAATTAATTATAACTAGTCCAGCTGTTCGCGCATTTGATACTGCAAAAGGATTAGTTAATAAATTTAAAAAAGAAATACCAATTGTAACTTGGGATCCTCTTTATGATAATTTAACGAATGATTTATTTGAATTCATTGATAGTAATAATTCAGATAAAGATATCATTATGATTACTGGACATAATCCATTATTACCAATGTTTATTGAAAAATTAACAGGTAAGGATCCTAAAAATTTTCCTACTCTTGCAACTGCGATATTGAAATTTGATGTTGAGAAATGGATGGATATTAAAGATGGTTCGGGAAAATTTAAAAAATTATTAGTTCCCAAAGATTTATAACAAATTCTAAAAAACCACCTTTTACGGTGGTTTTTTTATTTTAAATAAATTGTTTATTACAAAATATTTTTGTATTTTTGTAGAAAATATAACTATGGCAACTATAAAATTAACAAATAAGCAATTAAGATTAATTCAAAGAGCATTAGATTTTTATTCAAGAATTGGTATTCTTCAGTTTGATGAAATTCTTAATCATCCAACTATGGACAATTTACTTTATAAACAATTCTCACCTAAAAAAGAATTTGAAGTTGGCGATCAAACAATGAGAGGTGAGATTGTTGAAATTGGTGACGATTATATAAAAACTAAGGGTAGTTGGGGAAATGGAGAAGAAATTAAAACTTGGACAGACATTGAAAATATTAAATTTTCACCTAATTGGACAGAATTGCATAAAAAATCTGATGAAATTAAAAATATTTTAAATTTGTTAAAATATAAATTCTCAGGTGAGCATTTTGGTGACCTTGGCAATCTTGGTATTTATAATAGTGATGTTGATGAATACTGTAGAGAAGCATATGATATATTACAGGTTATTAGACACGAATTTTGGAAAGAAGATAAGGATATAAATAAAATATCGGTTGACGCATCTGTATCTTTATCTTCTTCGGAACCAATTGTCGAAGTTAAACTTGATACGATTAAGGATGTGAGAAAACAAAAGATAAAAAAAATTTCTAAATAATTGATAATTAAGTTAATTATTTTTAATATAATTTTTTTATTTCTGAATTTTTCCTTATCTTTGTTCTGTTAATAAAATAATAACCTTCAAAAATAAGAAATATGACAACTAAAAAATTCTTCACTTCGGAAAATCTTGAACTGGAATCACGTGCTATCGAACTGGGCATCAAAAGGGAAATGACTTTTAATGATCTGCCTGAAGATGATAAATTGGATTTCTTCTTCAAAGACGAAGATTTCACTCTGGAAGATGCACTTGAAATGACTCGATAAGCATTATGTTGATTATGTTATACGCACTTACTTTAGGATTATTACTTGGATACAAGATACAAAAATTGTTTCAATTCAAGTTCTTTTACAAATTGAAAAGAATATCAGTAGATCACTATTTTCCCCTTCTCAAAAAAATTAATTCTGTTGCATACAAAGAACTTATAAAAGTAAGTCTAATTGATTTCGCTTATCTTATAGTATTAGTAATAAGCTTATTCAATTTCAATTTATATTTTGCATTTGTCCTTATCAGTCTTTTAGCAATTGAAACTTGGATATTTAGACTAACAAAAAATAACTTTGTAAGAAAATACTTCTACTTTACTAACATTATAATTTCTATGATTTTTCTATCATTGTCAATTATTAATGCAGTATCTTATAAAGTAGATGGAATAGAATTAATTAAAAATCTATTAAATTTGATTTAACTTATGATCATTAAAGAACCTATTAAAGTAATTTGTGTAGATTCAAAATCTAATAAGCTTATAAAAGGTGCTACATATAATGCTAATAACTTGTGGGTTCACCTAAACGATAAATATGTATATCTAAAAGATATAGGAACGTATAATGCTAAATATTTTAATACATTAGATGGTACTCCATTAATTAAACATTCTGATTTTAGTATGGAAGTACGAAAAGATGTTGATCCTAAATCAAAAAACTATACAGGTCAATTTGTTAAATGTCGATATTCTTCTGGAAAAAACTATAAAGAAGGTGAAATTTATTATGTTGAGAAACAAATTTCGATTGAAAAAAAATCATCAGGTTATTATAACTCTAGTACATATACTGAATATAAATTTAAAATTCGTGGAATAAAAATTTCATCTTCTACTCACAGATTTGAAGAAATTCCAATTATAGAACAAAGAAAAATTAAATTAAAAAATCTTAAGGGTGAGAAAATCAAAACTGGCGAACAAACAAGAAAATTTTTGCTCTACTCAGAAAAAGAAAAAATCTCTATTTTGTTTGAAATTTTATCAAAAGTTTTAATAGATATTAACAAAACAGATAACATAGAAAAATTGAATTTTGATATAGTTGATTTAATGATAAAAAAAGATTTAAAATATTCTTTAACTAGAGAGGATATTGAACCTTTTTTAAGAGAAAATCTTAATACACATTTAAATGTGTTTCTTGAATAAGAGCTGAATAAGAGTTACCTTACCTGGATTCGAACCAAGACAAACTCCTTCAAAGGGAGTTGTGCTAACCATTACACCATAAGGTAATAACAAAAAACCCAATTTTTAGAATTGGGTTTTTAAAATAACGTAATTCACCCAATCAGATTAAAATCTGTTGTTGTTGAACCATATTTAATAAATTACGTTTCATATTACATATATATTCCATAAAAATAATAAAGTTTTTCTATTTTTAAAATTTATTATTTTATAATGATAATCCTGTTGTGATCAAATTATTACTAAATTTTACATAATCAACTTTCCATTCAACTTTATTAATTTCACTAGGAATATCATCGAAAGGAAATACTATGAATGTTAGTTTAAAAAAGGGTGCAATATTTTTTGGCTGAGGAATAAATGTTTTATAAAGAACAACAGAATCAAGAAGCCAAGTCCAATTTCCTTTTCCATCCCATTTTACTTCAGAGAAATGATACATATCAAAATCACCTTTTATAGATAAAGTTTTCATTTCTCTATTTTGCTGTGTTCCATAATGTCCACTAAGTGCTATTCTTTGTCTATTATCATGCTCGAAGAAAGTTTCATACATATCTATTTCAAAATAATATTCTCTTGGTTCTGTTGGTTTATCAATAGGAAGCAAGTATGGATTTGTAAAGTCACCTTTATTCATTGACATATAAATCCAAGGTGAAACACACCCATATTTAGGTAATGTACTTTTAACAACAATTCTACCTGGCTTATAAATATCAATACGAAATTTATCATATGAATTACAAGCTGTCGATTTATATTTCCATTTTACTTTAGGTTCTGGTCCATTAGGATATTCAGTCTTATATTTATTATATACAACATTCATTTCGGTTTGTGTCATTCTTTGACAAGTAAATAACCCATTAGGTGTAGGTCCAGAAGTATAATATTGATAATTACTCATGTCATAAGGACTTGTAGATTTTGGTGTTAATTCTGTAAAATTAGTTATAATTTTATAGTAATCATTGAATATTGGTTCTGATTTTTTGGATAAGTTATAGCATATTGTGCTAAAAAAATTTGAAATTGATCCCATTTTTTAAATAATTATTTTTTAAATTCATTGTGAATAAATCATATCATAGAGTTTGGTTATTGTATCTATTAATTTTTTAATTTTACCTTCATTTCTTAATTTTTTAAATACTAAATTTTCTATTGAAAATTCATCAGAGCTTTCAAGTCCAGCTTTTCTTGCTTTTTGAATTTTAGATTTTAATTCCTTAGCCTTATTATAATACATTTCGGCTTCAGCTGAATCTAATTTTGTTTTTGAAAGTTTTGCAAGTTCATCAATATCATAAACTCTTGAATTATATTTTGGTTCAATATCCTTTGTATCAATGTTAGGTGGATTATATGTTGGAAATTTTAACCATTTATGATTCATTAAAGAATATTTACCTGAAGATGCTAATTTTTCATTTTTATCTTGAACATAAATTTCAATGTCGTGATCTTTAATAATAATATTATGTCTTAAATTCCACATAAATCTATCTCCATCAATTGCTTTCTTGACGAGATAAATATCTTCATTAATATCCGAAAAATCAAGTATGATATGAATATCTAAATCCGAGCTTGCGGTGTAATTATAATTGGCGATACTGCCAACTAGCTGAATATCTATAATTTCTGTTTCTAATTTTAAATCTTCAAAAAAATCTCTGGCTATTCTAAGAAGTTTTTCTTCTATTCTAGGTATTAGAATTTTGTTTTCCCAGATATCTGGGCATAGTTCTTTTTTATAGGGAATTTTTTTTTCGTTTACGAATTGATTAAAATTTTTCATATAAGTTATATATAAAAAATTTATAACAAAAATTAGAACGGCAAATCATCGTCATTGTCGAGTTTTGCATTATCAAACGTTTGCCTGCTACTATATTCATCTTTTGTCCAAATTTTATATCTATCACCTTCTGGAAGTCCTAATGAAGAAATTTTTAACATACGATTTTTTCTTAAAATTTCTGCATTATCACGAATATTATTTAAATTAAACCATCCTCTTGATTCTAGTTTATTTATTCTATCACATGTTCTATCTCTATTATATAATTGTGCCCACTCGTTTATTTCGAATACTTTAGATAAACAATGAACTATTGCATTTTTGCAAGCTTCCATTAAAACTATATCATAACCATTATGTTCTAAATATACACCACAACAAGAAATATCAACATTTTTTATTAGTTCCATGTATTTATTTCTATAATCATTAGACTCTCTAAAATGGGGTTTTATTATTTGTATAATTTTTTTATCATTGTTAATGAATGTCCAAGGATCGGAAATAATTCGAATTCCTTTGTACATATTGAGTGTGTCTTGATCATACAATTCTATTTTTGTATAGTTGTATTTTGTTGATATAAAATTTGCTAGGGATTTTGCAGAATTCGGCATACAAAGAATATCCACATCATTTATTTTAGTGTCAGCAAGACTATCTCTGACAGCACCACCATAGATTGTAATGAAATCACCTTGATCGAAAATTTCTTGAATATCAAAGCCTAAATGCTCTGATATTCTATTTTTTACTTTATCTCTTAATTCAAATAGTTTGTTCATAAAATTACTTTTTAGCATGTATTTTTATGAAAAATTATTTCTTTTGTTTATTAAAATTAAAATAAATATTTTTATATATATGTATAAACAAAGTTATACTTTTATGAAAAATGACGTGATAATAATAAGAGTGGATAAAGATTTTTCTGATTATTATTTTGAAATGTGTAATAAAGAAGGTTATACTATGTCAAAAAGAGTTAGAAGATTTATGGAATTAGATAAAAATCTTAATAATTGTGAAATAAATTCAATTAAAGAATTAGAAAAAATATTAAGTAAAAATGAGTAGGAAACCTGTAGGATATTGGACAAAAGAAAAATGTCAAGAAGAAGCATTGAAATATAAGACAAAAAAAGAATTTCAAAAAAATTCTTCTGCTTATGGCATATCAGCAAAGAATAAGTGGATTAATGAGGTTTGTTCTCATATGTTAGAGATTAAGAAACCTAAAAATTATTGGACAAAAGAAAAATGTCAGAAAGAAGCATTGAAATATAGAACTAAAAATGTATTTAAAGATAATTCTTTATCTTGCTATACTAAATGTTTAAGAGAAAAATGGATTGATGATATTTGCATTCATATGTTAGAAATAAAAAAACCTAAAAATTATTGGACAAAAGAAAGATGTAAAGAAGAAGCTTTTAAATATAAAACCAGGGCAGAATTTAATAAGAAAAGTTCGGGTTGCTATTCTAAGGCTTGGGAAAATAAATGGTTAAATGAAATTTGTTCTCATATGATAACCATTGGTAATAAATACAAGAAATGTATATATGTTTATGAATTTATAAATACAAAAACTGCGTATATTGGATTAACTTATAATGTTGATGTTAGAAATATGCAGCATTTGAAAAGAGGACCAGTTTTTATTTATTCAAGATTAATTAAACAAAAACCTAAGTTTAAAAAATTAACAGATTATATAGATGTAGAAGAAGCAAAAATTAAAGAGAATGATTTTGTTAATGAATATAAAAATAGTGGATGGCAGGTGCTGAATAGTGCTACACCTGGTGCAATAGGAGGTGGAACAAGAAAGTGGACGAAAGAAAAATGTATAGAAGATGCAAAACAGTACAGTAGAAAATGTGATTATATAAATAGTAAAGGTTATAAAGCAGCATTTAGAAATGAATGGTTAACTGAAGTATACCAAGAAGCTGGATTTAAAATAAGTACAAATAAACCATTTAAATATTGGACAAAAGAAAGATGTATCATGGAATCAGAAAAATATGAAACTTTTAAAGAATTTTGTAAACAGAGTAGAGTAACTTATAGTTTATGCCAAAGGCATAAATGGGTAATAGAAATAAAAAAATATAGGAATTGGTGAATTAATTTCTATAATTTTTAGTTGGTCTTCGACATTTTATGGATAAATTATTTTTTTCAGATAAACCCCTAGTCAATTTCTGTTTTTTCTTTTTCAAAACTACACCTTCTAACATATTAATTTTTGTAATATTCATCCATCTTTCTAAGAAATTATCATAGAAAGTTTTAACCCTAAAAATTTTATTGGTAATTTTATATAGAAATTCGTTTTCATCTATAGTACCAAAAATTTTATCCAGCAAAGCAACTCTATCTTCAAAAGTGGTACCTAATAGATATTCACCATTATAGACAAGAATATCGAATATAACAAACTTATGATTCCAAGGTTTACCGTCGATACCATTTTTGTTTTTATTCATATATTCTCCAACAAATACATTCCAATTATCATTTCCGCAATTTAAAATTTTTAAATCATCAAAATTAAGTTTAAAATTACTTAAATTTTCATTTTGATGCCTACCAAAATTTTTTAATTCATCACTTTTGATATAAATTTCCATACAACTACCATCGAGCTTAGGTTGAATGAAATGATCACTCTCATATTTATATAATTGATCTGGAACCGTAATATATTCTGGCCTAGGAGGAAAGATATAGCGAAATTTTGAATATATTTCTGACATATTTTTAGTATTATTTTGTGAATACAAAGATAAGGAAAAATTTTCAAATAAAATCAATAAAATCAAAATTTTTTACGAAAAAAAAATTTGAGCTTAGGTTGTGCGTAGTGGGTTTCCTCATATTTATGAAGTTCAGTACAAGGAATCATGTACTCAGATAAATTTGAAATTTTTGTATGGTATCATATCTATTGATTTATTAATATAAAGATAAGGAAAAAATCTGAAAATAAAAAATAGTTAATGAAAATTAATATATAACATATGGAATATATTAAAATGTTTGAAGATTATATAAAACATTCTGATCCTGATGCTGCTAATCATGTTCTTAGAGATTTTAGTAGAAAAGTAGAAGATTTAGTAATAGCAGTTGATGATAATGATGTTAAACGATATTTTATTAAATCTGACTCTATCACTATCGAATCAAATAATGGATATAATATATTAAAAATAAAATTAAAACAAGTGTTAGGAAATGGAGTTAGTTTTATTGTTGAATGTTACAATAAATATAATATTCAAATGTCAAATCAAGATTTTTTTGACTTTTATAGTTTTATACGATATGATCTAATAGAATATGTAATGGAAGAAAATGATAATCATTCATTGGTCAAATTATTAATTAATATAAATGAACTAGATGTTTTTCTTAAAAAATTAGAAGAATATTATATATACTTAGATTCAAAAAAATATAATTTATAATAAATTTAAAATAATGAAGTATATTAAAACATATGAAGAAGTAAATAATGTAAATTCAATGGAATTAATTAAAGCCGCTAAAGATAATTATTTAGAAACAGTTAAAGAATTAATTAAAGCCGGAGTTAACCTTAATATACAAGACAGTGGTGAAAATACAGCATTAATTTGGGCATCTTATAATAATAATATAGAAATAGTTAAAGAACTAATTAAAGCTGGTGCTAATCTAGATTTACAAGATAAT